>Ga0256840_1000747_pt1 | contig 32529 bp, 36 predicted proteins | sample 355202metaG_FD_185969 | JGI IMG/M metagenome (GOLD analysis project Ga0256840, IMG submission 185969) | Hydrothermal vent microbial communities from Mid Atlantic Ridge, Atlantic Ocean - 355-202 | ecosystem: Environmental > Aquatic > Marine > Hydrothermal vents | place: Atlantic Ocean: Mid...
AAAGCAGACGCTATGTTTGACTCACTAGTTAGTGAAGTTATAAAAAGAGATATTGATGCAAAAGCTATCAAAGAGCTAAAACGCGATGTAGTAGGTGGAGGAAATACTAAGATAACAGTTAGTATAAACGACACTTTAGGTAAAGACGATGCAAAAGCTATCGTTAAAAAGATTAAAGAGTTAGGGTTGAAAGTCAAGTCTGCAATTCGTGGCGAAGAAGTTAGAGTTACTGGAAAATCTATTGATGACTTGCAAGTAGCTATAAAAGCTATACGTGAAGCTGAGATGGAAATGCCTCTTAATTTTATAAATCTAAAGTAATGGAACACGACGAAACACTATTCCAGATAGAAGTTATGCCTAAGACAGAAGGTTTTTGGTGTAACTTTGCTGTCTATAGTATATATTTGACTATCATTTTTGCTCCTTTTTTGATTGGGCTATTTTTCTGGTGGTATCTTCATAGTGCATGGATAGGGTTTCTGTTTTTTTTGTTTTTTGTTTTAGCTAGTGGAATTGTTGTCTCAAAGCTGAGAATAAATGCAATACCATTTGCTCAACGAGAGATGAACTATAGTACGATTGCCATCGCCAAATGGTATGTTGGTAAAAATATATGTATAAAGTAGAGGCAAAAGCATGATAACAGAATTTTCCATCATAGGAACAGCAGTTCTTTTGATGTTTATTTTAGATCCATTTGGAAATGTTCCTATACTTTTGGCTATCTTAAAAGATGTAGATGAGAAAAAGAAAAAGTTTATAATCATAAGAGAGTCTATCTTTGGACTCATTATACTTTTGACATTTTTCTTTTTTGGAGAAGCTTTTCTCAATATATTTCATTTAGAAACTGCCGCAGTTACTATTGCAGGAGGAGTTATATTTTTTGTTATAGCTTTAAAAATGATTTTTCCAGGAGAAAAAGGTAATGTAGCACTTTTTGGAGTACAAGACCCTTTTGTTGTGCCTATTGCCATACCTCTCATAGCTGGTCCTTCAGCATTAGCTACACTTTTAGTTATGACAAAATCATATAGCGATCATTTTTGGCCACTTTTTGCTTCTCTTATGTTGGCTTGGGCAGGTTCTACATTTATACTTTATATATCACCATTTTTATATAAAATTCTTAAAGAAAAAGGGCTTAGTGCACTCGAAAAACTTATGGGTATGCTACTTCTTATGTTAGCGGTTCAGATGTTTGTTGACGGCATAAGGGCATTAGTTGTTTGATCCAAAAATCAAAGGTATGCTCCTTGCTGCTTCTGGCATAGGAGTACTTAGCTTTGATGCCTTGCTAGTAAGACTTGCAGATGCAGATGCTTCTGTTATAGCTTTTTATAGAGGTCTTTTTATGGGATTGATTATGCTCTGTTTTTGGCTTATAAAAGGTGAAAAAGATGTAATCCCAAAAAGAAAAAAAGACCTTTTTATGATACTTGTCATATCGCTCATATCTGGCATTGGAACATCTTTATTTGTTTTTTCTGTTAAGTATACTGTTGCTGCAAATACAGTAGTTTTCTTAGCAACATCATCATTTTTTGGAGCTCTATTTTCTTATCTGATTTTAAAAGAAAAAATAAAAAAAGAGACTGCTTTTGCAATTGGTGTATCTTTTTTTGGTGTCATCATCATCTTTGGGAACTCTTTTGAAATAGGAGGTAATCTTCTTGGCGATTTTTTAGGGATTTTGTTAGCAGTTTCTATGGGATTTCAGTTGACTCTTCTTAGAAAATTTAAAAATTTTTCACACTATTTTATCATTTCAGCAAGTGGATTTTTCTTGATGTTTATTATGTATTTCATTGCCGACGATGTTTTTAACATATCTTTAAAAAGTTTAATAGTTCTACTTCTTATGGGACTTATGCAGGTTGTTGCTATGTTTCTTATCTATGGTTCAACCAAATACATTAGCTCCGCAGAAGTTGGAATTTTTTCTACCATTGAAACAACATTTGCTCCTGTATGGTTGTGGTTATTTATAGGCGAAATCCCTCCTGGTTTGACTATTATAGGTGGCATATTTGTAATTTCTGCTATTTTTATCAATGCATATCCGCACATAAAGCATTTTAGAAAATAGCCTATTAAATAAATTGCTTATGTATATTATTAAAAAAAAATATAATACTTAAACGAAAATAAATCATACTGCTACAAGTTGTAACATATACAAAAAATTTATAAAAAATTAAACATTTCAAAAGTGACAAAATAATAACATTCAAAGCCCTAGAGGACAGATAGTTTATCGTATATAATATAAGAAAATATTATTTTACTCAACAAAATAATAATATTTATTTAAGGTATATATGACAAAATAACATAAGTTTAATATTGGGGGCTATCCTTAAATTAAATCTACAAAGAGAAAGAAAAGAATAAAGGAGGTTCTATTGAAAGAGATAGTGATTGAAAATGAACAGATGTCTTCTACTGCTGCTTTAATTAAAGAAGTAGCAAAAGAGATTGAAAATGTTCCAAAAGAGGGAAGAAGAGACTTTTTGAAAAAAGGTTTTCTATTTTCCGTTGCTGCAGCTGCAGCGGTTGGAACTGCAACAAATCTTGAAGCTAAATCACCAATCAATCCAAACAATCTACCACCGCACAACCCAGAGTGGGGTTTTAAGTGGGGAAGAGATAACAATCAAAATCCTTATGGGTCACCTTCGAAATATGAAGCAAATGTTGTAAGACGTTTTGTTCCGTGGCTCACAGCCGATCAAAAAGCTTCTATTAGTTTTACCCCTTGGCAAGATTTGAAAGGTATCATTGTTCCCAATGGCCTTCACTTTACAAGGTGTCATGGCGGTGTTATTGATATCAATCCAAAAGAGTGGAGATTGATGATTCACGGTTTGGTCGAAAAAGAGATTATTTTAACATTGGAGGATATTAAAAGATATCCGAGCATTAGTGTAATTCACTCATTTGAGTGTGCGGCAAACAATGGTATGGAGTGGAGAGGACCAGGTCTGAATTCACTACAAGTTACCCATGGTATGCTTAGTTGTTCTGAGTGGACAGGTGTTCCTTTAAGAGTGATTTTAGAAGATATTGGACTAAAAAAAGGCGCAAAATGGATGTTCCCAGAAGGGTCTGATCCAGCTGGTGTTGGAAGAAGTGTTCCAATTGAAAAAGTCCTTGATGATGCAATGCTAGTGTACGCTATGAACGGTGAAGCACTTCGTCCAGAGCAAGGTTATCCAGTGAGATTGTTTCTTCCAGGTTGGGAAGGAGCTATTCAAGTTAAATGGCTAAAGCGTTTGAAGTTTGATGATAAATCATGGATGGTGAGAGAAGAAAGTACAAAATATACAATGCTACAAGCTGACGGTCATGCAAAGATGTATAACTGGTCATTTGAGGCAAACTCTGTTATAACTTCACCTTGCCCTGAAAGAGATTGGAAAGAGCAAAATCATGGAAAAATTAAAGTAGAAGGTATTGCTTGGTCTGGAAAAGGTGCTATTAGTCATGTTGATGTTTCTACTGATGGTGGCGACACTTGGAAGCAAGCAAGATTTACTAGCATAGTTCTTCCTAAAGCAGTTTGTAGATTTGCTTTAGAAGTTGAATGGGATGGAAAGCCAATGCTTCTTCAAAGTAGAGCAACTGATGATACAGGATATACTCAACCTATGGCAAAGCAACTTGTAGCAGCGCGCGGTAAAGAATCAGTTTATCATAGAAATGCTATCCAAACTTGGGAAGTTAAAGCTGACGGGGAGGTAAATAATGTACATGTATATGCTTAGAGTAATAGTAAGCTCATTGTTGTTGGTATCTGCTTTAAATGCAGCAGGACATACCGTTGCAAGCCCAGATAGTTACCCTTATCCTAGTTTGGTTATAGATAAAAATGGCGATAAAATCAATGTTGATGGTGCAAAACTTTTACCTCAAACTATGAAAGTAAAGCATATATATCACTCCCCATTTAGTGGTAAAGGCTATAACTTAGGAGAAAAAGCAACTAAAGAACAAGTCAAAGCGTGGAATACAGACACTAGACCAGATGGCAAAGGTTTGCCTGAAGGAAAGATGGATGTTCTAGCTGGTTCTGAAGTGTTTATAGCTAAGTGCGCTAGTTGTCATGGTGATTTTGGTGAAGGTGTTGATAGATTTCCTGTTCTTTCAGGTGGTATTGGTACTTTGACCTTGCATCCAGAGACAGGTGGCGATGCTGCCCCACTTAAGACATTGGGAAGTTATGCACCTTATATATCTCCATTTTTCTGGTACATTCAAACGGCAATGCCTCTTTCGGCTCCTAAATCTCTTAGCAATGATGAAGTATACGGAATCTTAGGATACTTACTTCAATTAAATGAGATTCAGGTAAATGGCAAAGATATTGAAGATGAAACGGTTATTGATAAAAAGTTCATTATGGCAGTACATTTACCAAATGAAAAAGGTTTTGAATACAACAACCTAAGAGTTAGTGATACAAAAAACACAAGATGTATGAAAGATTGTATAGATACAAAGAACATGAAAGTTATGCATATACAAACTGATGCAACTATAGTTGAACCAGAGTTCGGCGAAGAAAGATATTATTATGGCGAAGATAAATCAAAAAATGAAGAGAGTAGTGTAGGTAAGACAATATATGAAAATACTTGTGCTGGTTGTCATGATTCTGGTTTAGTGGGTTCTCCTAAAGTTGGAGATAAAGTAGCTTGGGCAAAAGTCGCAAAACAGGACATGAAAGATATTTTCTCTCATGCGATTAATGGTCTTAACGCGATGCCTCCAAAAGGTGGAGATATGTCACTTAAAGATAAAGATGTTCAAGATGCAGTTAAATATATGCTTGAAAAAAGCAAATAAACAAAAGGAGAAAAAATGATTAGCACAAAAAAATTGTTGGCAGTAATGTTAATGGGCATGATTAGTACCAGTGCTGTTTATGCAGCGAGTACAGAATCTTTGGTTAAAGAGGGTCGAAAGGTCTTCATTACAAAGAAACTAGGAAATTGTTTGGCTTGCCACGCAGTTCAAGGGGATGCTAGCATACCTCAAACTGGAAGTATAGGACCTAAATTAGCAAATTTAGATACTTATCCAAAAGCTTATCTATTTGATAAGATTTGGGATCCAAACACAACTGTTCCAGATACTTTGATGCCACCTATGGGACGAAGTCACAAGATAACTAAACATCAAATAGATGCATTAGTAGCGTATTTACAAGAAACAACAAAAGCAAAATAAGGAGAATAGAATATGAAAAGAAGAAATTTTTTAGGACTAGGTTTTACAACATTGGCAGTAGCAGCTTTGCAAAACACAAGTAGTGCAAATATTTTAGCAGAGCACCCAAAAGCATTTAATGCTACAAAAGGTGATGACGCTGTACAAGGAATATATGGTACAACTGATGTTATGAAAGACGATAAGGCGGTTCTTAAACTTCCAGATATTGCAGAAAATGGCGCAGCTGTTCCTGTTACAGTATCAACAAGTATTGAAAATGCAAAAACAATGGCTATTATTATTGATGGTAATCCACACCCACTTGCAGCAGCATGGGAGCTAAGCGAAGGAACTATACCAAAGTTTTCTACTAGAATAAAAATGAAAAAAACAGGAAATGTAAGATTGATTGTTGAAGATGCAAATGGAAAATTACATGAAGCAGTTAAGCAAGTTAAAGTTACAGTTGGCGGATGTGGTGGTTGATACCATCCTTAGAACCAAAAATATATAAATACAACTTAAGAGTTGTGCTTAAATGAAAAAAGATAATAAATAATTAGGAGAATATGATGGGAATAAAAGCAAAAGTTAAAAATGATATAGCAACAGTTAAATTATTGGTTAAGCATCCAATGAAATCTGGTAAGCTTGGTGGTGGAAAAGGTGAATCAAAATACATCAATCACTTAAGTGTTAAACATGGTGGAAGAGTAGTTTATGATATGTATCCAACATCAGCAATTTCTAAAAATCCATATATAAAATTTGCATTTAAAGGTGCAAAAAAAGGCGATATGATTACTGTAAATTGGACAGATAATACTGGTGCAACTGAGAAAAAAGATATTAAGCTAAAATAAAATATTTTATTTTATCAAAAAAAAGGAGATAATATGTTAAAAAAACTTATGAAAATTACTCTAATCTCAATGATTGGTGGTAGTATACTATTTGCTGGGAGTTTTAATGCTCAAGCAGAAAAAGACAGAAAAGCGTTTGTAAAATACTTTGAAAAAAAGTTTGAAAACCCAGTTAAAAATCAAGCGGAGTATTTTCCGTATGTAACTAAAGCTGAACTTCAAAATAAATATATCAGCCCTATTAGTTTTCAAGGGTTTCAAGATGGACCTCTAAGCTGGTATAAACCAAGTAAAGAACAATTTGCAGAGATCAATGAGTTTGCTCCTTATGAAATACCACTAGATGACGGTATAGAACTATTTAACAAACCATTTGCAAATGGTAAATCATACTCTAACTGTTTTCCAGATCAATCAATCAAACAAAACTTCCCATACTATGATACAAAAAGAGATGATATTGTAACTATAGGAATGGCAGTAAATGAGTGTAGAGTTAAAAATGGTGAAAAACCTTTAAAATATGGTAAAGGTGATCTTGCAAAAGTAGTTGCTTATATCGCTTTTAAATCAAGAGGTCAAAAAATCAACATAACAATACCAAGCGAAAATGCTGCTAAAGCATATGAAGCTGGTAAAAAACTTTTTTATAAGCAAAGAGGATATTTAGCAATTAGTTGTAACGAATGTCATGTTCAGAGTGCTGGTAAAAGAATTCGTGCTGAAGCTTTAAGTCCTGCTCTTGGTGGAACTACTCATATGCCTGTTTATAGAGTTAAATGGGGTGGACTTGGAACTCTTCAAAGAAGACTTGCAGGTTGTGTAAAAGATACTGGTAGTGAAAAACCAAAAATGCAGAGTAAGCCTCTTAAAGAGCTTGCATACTTTTTAACATATATGTCAAACGGTATGAAACTTAACGGCCCAGATACAAGAAAGTAAAGGAAAAAATATGAAAAAATTACTTTTAATAAGTACAATAACAGTAGCATTATTCACTGGATGTGCAATGAAAAACCAAAATGCACCAATTAGTTCAACTGATGTAGCAGCAGCTATTGCAAGTGCTCAAACAAAATATAATCTAGCTCATGAAGAGATGGTTGCATGGGGAAAAACAAAATCTTTGATAGTAAAAGCTAAAAAACTAGCTGCAACTGATCCTAAAAAAGCATTAGCATTAGCAAACGAAGCAGCTTATCAAGCTGATACCGCTTTAGCACAATCTGCAGAGTTTGAAAAAACTTGGCGTGCAGCAGTACCACAGTAGAGTTGGTAGATAAATGAGTTCATTAAATAGAAGAGAATTTATATATATGATGTCTGTTTTAGGGGCATCATCTTTATATGCAAAATCACATCAAAAACTTTTTGATGTGAAAAGCGTAGATGATTATTATAAAATTCAAAACTTTGGAAATGCAAGATTTTTACATATGACAGACTGTCATGCACAATTGATGCCTATTCACTTTAGAGAGCCAAGCGTAAATCTCGGTTTTGATTCAAATTATGGCAAGCCACCACACATAGTTGGTAGTCACTTTTTGAAGCATTATGGTATAGAAGAAAATTCTAGAGCAGGTTTTTCTATGACTTGTATGAATTATATTGAAAATGCAAGAAGATTTCATAAAGTTGGTGGTTTTGCTCACATAAAAACACTAACTGACCATCTAAGAGGAAACTTTGGAAAAGAAAAGACTCTATTTTTAGACGGTGGAGATACTTGGCAAGGAAGTGCAACTTCTCTTTACACTAGAGGTAAAGATATGGTTGAAGCTATCAATATACTTGGAGTCGATGTATGTACTGGACACTGGGAATTTACATACAAAGAAAAAGAGATTAGAGAAAACATAAAAGCACTAAAATCTGATTTTGTTGCACAGAATGTTTTTGTTAAAGATGAAGCACTTATGGATGGTGCTGAAGCTTTTGATGAAGATACTGGTAGAGCTTTTAAGCCCTATGTTATGAAAAAGATGGGCGATAACAATGTCGCAGTTATTGGACAAGCATTTCCCTATACAACTATAGCAAATCCTCAAAGATTTATACCTGATTGGTCGTTTGGTATTAAGCCTGAAGAGATGCAAGAATTAGTTGACGAAGTAAGAGAAAAAGAGAAGCCTGATGCTGTAGTCGTTATATCTCACAACGGTCTTGATGTAGATAAGAAAATGGCAGCAGTTGTAAGTGGTGTAGATTTTATCTTTGGTGGCCACACTCATGACGCTGTTCCTGAAGCGATACCTGTTAAAAACTCAAAAGGTACAACACATGTTATCAATTCAGGCTCAAATGGTAAGTTTATAGGCGTTCTTGACCTTGATATAAAAGACAAAAAAGTAAGAGATTTTAGATTTACTCTTATGCCTGTTTTTTCTGATCTTTTACCAGAAGATCCTGAGATGAAAAAATATATCGAAAGTGTTAGAGCTCCTTTTATAGATAAGTTAACTAAACCATTAGCTACAACCGATAACCTTCTTTATCGTAGAGGAAACTTCAACGGTACATTTGATCAAATCATTTGTGATGCACTTCGTGAAGTAAAAGGTGCGGATATATCAATGAGTCCTGGTTTTAGATGGGGAACTTCTGTTCTTCCAGGTGAAGCTATTACTTTTGATGACTTAATGAACCATACTTCTATGACATATCCTGAAACTTATGTTAGAGATGTAAAAGGCGTTGATCTTCACACTATTTTAGAAGATGTTGCTGATAATCTGTTTAACAAAGATCCATTCTTACAACAAGGTGGAGATATGGTCAGAACAGGTGGATTATCTTATACAATCGACCCAAGAAAAGATATTGGGAAGAGAATAACAAATCTTCAACTAAGTACTGGTGAGAAGATAGATGCAAATAGGATCTATAAACTTGCTGGCTGGTCAACAGTTGGTAGTGCTTCTACTGGAGAGCCTGTATGGGAAACTGTAGAGACTTATCTTGGTACGCATAAGCACATCAAAAACTTGAAACTTGAAACACCAGATATTATAGGTGTTAAGAACAATCCTGGAATTGAACTATCACTTTATAATAAATAGTTTCACAACTACCTAGCAAGGTAAAAACCTTGCTAGAGTATATAAGGAATCAGATGAAAAAGACACTACTACTTTTAATTTTACCAGTTTTTTTATTTGCTAATTTTTTTGAGTTTAAGCCTGTTAAGGTTACTGAAGATATTAGTTGTTTTATAGGAGATTATAATCCAGTACAAAAATCAAATAGAGGATTTGTATCCAATATTTGCTATATAGATATGGGAGATTTTTTAGTCCTAAATGACGCTGGAGCAACATACAATTTTGCAAAAGAACTTAATGCATTTATAGAAAAATCAACAAATAAGAAAATAAAATACGTAGTTATTACAAACTACCATGACGATAGGTTGTTGGGCGCTTCATACTTTAAAGAAAAAGGCGTTAAAATTGTAGGGGCATCCAATATGCCAGAAATGATAAAAGAACATGCTATTAAGTATGAGAGAGTTTTGAAAAATTTACCTTCTGATTTGATAAAAAATACAAAAGTCGTGATACCTGATATTCTCTTTGAAAAAGAGTATATTATAAAAGGAAAAAAGAAAAACATATCTGTAATTAAACCGAGTGAAGGTACACAGTCAGCTACTGATTTGATAGTTTATAGTCCTAAAGATAACCTTATATTTACAGGAAATACCATATTTAATGGGCGTTTTGTAAATTATGCAAGTGATAGCAACATAGACGAGTGGATAAAAGCTCTGCATGTAATAGAAAAAATGAATGTCAGATACATAGTCCCAGGACATGGAGATGATTTTTCAAAGGACTCATTTAGACCTACATTAGAATATCTAGAGATGCTAAGAAAACAAGTAAAAGTAGCATACGAAAAAGATATAGACCCCGCAGATTTGGAAAAATACGTACATACTGACAAATTCAACAACATTCCTCACTATAATGAACTTTATCTTAGAAATGCAAGAAACTATTTTGACCAACTAGAGTGGCAGTAAGATGAAAAAGTTACTACTGATTTTACTGATGACTATATTTGCATTTGGAACAGTGAATTTTTCTAAGCCTATACCAGATTTTGAAAATCCAAGACAATGGCTTATACGAGTCAATAACGCTGAAGCACAAAAAGTCAATCACATTATAAATGCCATAAACAATGTATTAAAAGGTTATCCAGAAGAAGCACTACAGATAAAAGTTATATTTTATGCAAATGGCATAAGAGCAACAAGAAAAGACTATGATAGAAAAACGCTCAATAGAATAAAATCTTTGATGCTGTATGATAATATAGAGTTTGTTGTGTGCAAAAACACTATGGACACAATGGGTTGGAAAAAAGATGAGTTTATTGAAGGTGTTGAGTATGTCCAGATTGGCATAGCAGAAGTGATTGAGCGCATAAAAGATGGTTGGATTGATGTTTCGCCTTACTAGGCTAACTATCTTTATATATCTCTTTACATGTAGCTATGTTTTTGCTGATTTTAATACTGGTGAAAAGATATTTAAGAGTAAATGTTCTTCTTGTCACGGGGCTTATATCTCTACAAGAATTCTAAAAGATAATTTTTACAATAAAGATAATAAGTTGCTTAATTTAACTGTGCCTACAGTCAATATGCTTAGTTATTTTCTAAAAGAAGATTCAAACCATATAGGCGATAAAAGTGATCCAGAACTACAAAAAATAGAGATAAATGAGTTTGTGAAAGACTATCTTTATAAGCCAAATAGACAAAATAGTGTTATATCAAATCACTTTTTAAAATACTTTGATAAAAAAGAAAGCATGGTTGGTCAGGTTAGCAAAGATGAGATATCGGATATCGTAGATTATCTATTTGAGTACAAAGATAGAAGAAAAAAAGATATGCAAAAAATAGCATTGAAAAATATAAGCACAGCCGATATACTAAAAATGGCAAAAAAACAAGATAAGCTTATAATGGTAGAAGCCATGTCTAAAACATGTTTTTACTGTAAAAAAATGGAAAAAGAAGTCTTCTCAAAGCCAGATATACAAAGGGCAATAGAAAAGGATTTTTTATATATAAAAATAGATATAGATGACACAAAACTTCCTCTAGGACTTGCAAAGCAGTATGATAAGTTTACGCCTTCATTTTTTATACTAGATAAAAATGGTAAACTAATGAATAAATATCCTGGAAGCTGGACAGAAGAGGATTTTAAAGCAATAATGAAAGAGAATTTAAATTGAAAGAATTAGGAACAATACAAGAGATATTTTCAGCAACACTAGATTCTTCTGGTCTTCCAAGACCTATGGTAGAAAAACTTGAACTTGTTGAAGGATATGGTATAAAAAATGATAAGTTTGCTGATGATGACTTAAACAAAACAGTGATGATTATAGGTCAAAACTCTTATGATATAGCCCAAGAAAATGGAATTGATTTAGAATATGGTAGCTATGGAGAAAACATACTTCTCAGCTTTGACCCTCACTCATTAGACATAGGCACGGTTTTACATGTAGGAGATAGTACTATTGAAATAACAGAGAGATGCACTATATGTAATCATCTTAGTGTATTTGGAAAACACCTACCAAAGCTCATAAAAAAACATAGAGGAATTTATTGTAAAATTTTGCATTCTGGTGTCATTACTAAGGATATGTTAGCAAAAATTTATTGAATATTAAAATTTTATTTAATATTTAAGAGTAAACTTCCTTTATAAATTCAATATAGGCTCAATCATGAATAGTAAAATCAATACAATAAAACAGGAAGTAGAAAAGATAATCGTTGGTCAAGAGGATTTAGTTGACTCTCTTATTGTTGGACTCATCACTGGAGGACATATCCTTGTCGAAGGTGTGCCAGGACTTGCAAAAACTACAGCTATAAATGCTCTTTCAAAAGCTTTGGGACTCAATTTTAATAGAATTCAGTTTACACCTGATTTATTGCCAAGTGATGTTGTTGGTACGGAAGTATATAACCAAAAAGAGTCAACTTTTAGTGTTAGAAAAGGTCCAGTGTTTACAAATCTACTTTTAGCCGATGAGATCAACAGAGCACCTGCAAAAGTTCAGTCAGCCCTTTTAGAGGTAATGCAAGAGAAACAAATCACTATTGCAGATAGTACCTTTAAGCTAGACGAACCATTTTTGGTAATGGCTACAGAAAATCCAGTAGAACAAGAGGGTACATATAGACTACCAGAAGCTCAGCTAGACAGATTTATGATGAAAGTTTTAGTAGGTTACAATACTCCTGAAGAGGAGTTTGAAATAGTTAAAAGAGTAGCGAAAGATGGTTTTGAAAAAGTAAATCAGGTTGCAAGTGTAGAAGATATATTGTTCTTAAGAGAGCAGTTAAATCTTGTACATGTAGATGATGAAATCCAAAAATATATGATAAATATAGTCTTTGCTTCAAGAGATCCCAAAAAGTATGGCATAGCTGAACTAGATGGTAAGATAGAGTTTGGAGCAAGCCCAAGAGCATCGATTGATATGTATAAAGCAAGTCGTGCTATGGCACTTTTAAGAGGAAAAGATTTTGTTACGCCATTGGATGTAGCTAGTGTTGTGCATAGTATCTTGAGGCATCGCATTATTTTAAGTTATCAGGCTGAGGCAAGTGGACTCGATAGCGATAAAATCGTAGAGCAGATTATCAACCATATCAAAACTCCATAAGGAAATTTTGATGCAAGATAGACTCAAAGAGATACTGTTAAAAGTCAAGAAAAAGGTTTTTACAGGCAATCTAGGAAATACTCTCACTACATTTAAAGGTACAGGTTTAGACTTTGCCGAGATAAAAGACTATGCTGTTGGAGATGATGTCCGTAACATAAACTGGAAATCAACAGCAAAGGGTCTAGGTGTAAAAGTCAATCTTTTCAATGAAGAAAGAGAACTCAATATCATCGTAGCTTATATGGTAAATGGTTCTATTAATTTTGGAACAAAAAGAATCAAACAAGAAGTTATGGCTGAGATAATGGGTTTTATAACTTATTCTGCTTTGAAAAACAATGATTATTTGACTACTGTATTTTATGCAGATGAGGCAATGAAGGTTTATAAACCTACTAAAAATCTAGGTATTTTGGAAGATACTTTATCTTTTGCTTTAGATTTAGATGTGTTAGGCAAAAAGGTTGATTATAAAAACTTTTGTGATTTTATAAACTCTCGAAAAAAACAGAGGTCTTTGATTTTTGTTATAGGGGATTTTTACGACACGGTTGATTTTTCATCAATATCTGCAAAAAATGAGGTCTATGCTCTTATTGTAAGAGATAGATTTGAGGAAAACCCTAGTTTTCTTGGTGATGTATCATTTGTTGATCCTGTTAGCCTAGATGAGGATAGTGTTAGTTTAGACAAAAGCAGCATTAAAGAGTATGTCAAGCTGATTAAAGAGCACGACGAGAAGCTTTATGAACACTTTTTAGAGCAGAAGATAAAATTTGGTAAGATTTATACTGACGATGATATATATATTAAAATTTCACAAATAACGAGAAGCTAGATGGAAAAATTAAAAGATATAAAAAACATAGTCGCTGTTGTCGATTACTCTTTATATTATTTGATTGGATTGATTTTTATCGCTATAGTAGTATTGATTGCTATTGTACTTTTTATAAAGAGACCAAAAAAACGAAAAAGAGCGACAAGTAGAGATATGGCGTTGAAGCATCTTAAAAACATAAACTACGAAGATGAAAAAGAGTTAGCTTATGCGTTCACTTTAAATATTGACTATTTTACAAATGAAAAAAATGAAAACGAGATTAAAAGTATACTAAAAAAATTGGAAGAATTTAAATACAAAAAGTATGTGCAAAAAGCAGACAAAGAGTTAAAAAGAGATATCAAAAAAGTCATAAAGGAGATTTCATAATGTTAAATCAAATAGTTTTTGAATATCCTTTTGTTCTAATAGCAATTATCTTTTTTATTGTTTGTCAGGTTTTTTGTAAACCTAAGATGGATGCAATATTTTTTCCAACCATAAAATTTTTAAAACAATCAACCAAAAAAAGCCTTTTTTTAGAGACTATAACAAAAAGCATCATAGCCTTATTGCTAATCGTCTCTTTAGCTAGTCCAATCATAAAAGATGAAATTAGCATACAAAATGATAAAGGTTATGAAATCTCTTTGATAGTTGATGCTAGTGGCTCTATGGCTCAAAACAATAAGTTTGGTATAGTCAAAGATATAGTGAGCGATTTTTTAGATAAAAGAGTACACGACAAAGTAGGGCTTAGTGTGTTTGCAGATTTTGCTTATGTTGCAGTTCCATTAACATACGACAAAAAGAGCATAAAAAGGCTATTGCAGAGGATTCAAGTTGGAGTTGCTGGGAGTAGAAGAACAGCTCTTTATGAAGCTCTATTTTTAAGCTCAAATCTTTTTAAAAACTCTAAAGCAAAGAAAAAAATAGCAATTCTTTTGACAGATGGTATGAACAATGTGGAAAATATTCCGCTTGATGTTGCCATAAAAACAGTACAAAAGTATGGCATAAAAGTTTACACAGTAGGCATCGGTGGTATAGGCGATTTTGACCCATTGGTTTTGAAAGAAATAGCACAAAAAAGTGGTGGAAAATTTTTCTCAGCGAACAGCAAAGAGAAGTTAGCAGAAATCTACGCAACAATAGATAAGCTAGAAAAAAGTGAGATAAAAGCGAACAAGTATGTAAAAAAACGATACCTTTTTGCATATCCTCTTAGTTTGGCACTATTTTTGATGATCATCCTCTTCTTTAGAAAAAACAGGGGAGTGTTATGATAACTTTCTTATATGTAAATTTACTTTGGGGATTGTTTCTTTTACTACCTATGGCATATATGTTAAGGTACTCCAAAAAAGAAAATAACTTAATCTTTAGCAAAGAGATACTAGAAAAAATAAGAGTAAAAAATAGAGGCTTCAATAAGCTAACAAGAAACATACTTTTAATGATGTCAATATTTTTTATCATCATAGCTTTGGCTCGACCAACTATAGACAATGGCAATATAAAAGTAAAATCAACATTTATAAATGTAGTAGTTGGTTTTGATATATCTAACTCCATGTTTGTAGATGATGTTTATCCTACGAGATTGGATTTTGCAAAGAAAAAATTCGACACTTTTTTACAAGATATGAAAAATGCAAGAGTAGGAATCATCGGTTATAGTTCCCAGTCTTTTTTGATATCCCCGCTTAGTGAAGATTATAATTCATTGAAATTTTTAGTGAAAAACTTAAGTGTTGAGAGCTTGAGTCTTCGTGGTACAAACTTTATGAATGCACTTGAAGCTGCAAATGATTTGTATAGTAGTGATGATAAAAAAGCGTTTTTGATATTTAGTGATGGTGGTGATCAGAAGAGTTTTTCTAAAGAGATAGCGTATGCAAAAGAGCATAATATAGTTGTATTTGTATATGTCATTGGAAGCGATAAAGGTGGAGTTATAAAGACTAAAAATGGAGCATTGAAAGACAAAAATGGAAACATAGTTGTAGTAAAAATAAATGAAAAGATAAAAGACTTAGCACTTCAAACGAATGGAGCATATATGCGTTCAACCTTGTCTTCAAAAGATACTGAACAACTAAGTCGTGCTATTAAATCAAGATTTAAAGCCAAAGGAAATAAAGACAGCATAATTAAAGACAAAAAAGAGTTGTTTTATTATCCTTTAGCTCTTGCATTATTACTATTTTTTATGTCAAATTTCTCTATAAGAGGGAGAAAAAAATGAAGAAATTAATATTAATTATTTTCTTGGGTATTTACCTTCAAGCAGGTCTATTTGATTTTAATGATATTGATAATGCAAATAAAAGTTATGATAAAAAAGATTATAAAAGTGCTATAAAATCTTATGAAAAGCTTAAGGATAAAAAAGGTGCAATTTATGATTTGGCAAATAGCTACTATAAAAACAAAGAATATAAAAAAGCACTAGAAAGCTACGAAAAAGTAAATGATAAAAGTTTAGAGTTTAAAAAACTTCACAACTTGGGGAATACTTATGCGAAGCTAGGAAAAATAGATGAGGCTATAAAAAGTTATGAAGATGCTTTGAAGATAAAAAAAGATGAAGATACTAAGTTTAACTTAGATTTGCTGAAAAAGAAAAAAGAACAAAAGAAGAAGAAAAAAAAGAAAGACAATAAGAAAAAGAAAAAGAAAAAAAGTGACAAGAAAAACAAAAGTAAGCAAAAACAAGATAAAAAAAGTGACAAGAAAAACAAAAAGAGTGATAAAAATCCAAAGAACAAGAAAAATGGCGAGCAAAAGAAAAATGATAAAAAAACCACAGGTAGCAGAGAAAAGCAACAGCAAAACAAATCTGACAAATTAAAAAGAAAAGATGGTGCAAAAGCTACAAAAAGTAAAGATAAGAAAAAAGTTCAACCTATAAGTGATATGGCTGAGAGAAAATACAAAAAAATGTTAAATAAAAGAGGAATACATACTTTAATGTTACCTTTAAGTACAAAAGGAGATATAAATAATGAAGAAAATCCTTGGTAGTATGATCTTACTATTGGCTCTACATGTAAACCTACTTGCAGGTGTAGAAGCTTCAGTAGATAAACAAACAATTTACGCAGGACAAAGTGTTAGTTATACAATAAAAATTGAAGGTAGTAATCCAATTTTCCCAAATATACAAGAAATTGCAGGTTATAGGGTAGAGGGAACTTCTTCTTCAAGAAGTATAAATATAATCAACGGGAATACTAAGTCCATAACCGCAAAAACATATATGTTTACTCCGACAAGAAGTCTAAATATTCCACCATATAAGGTCAAAATAGACGGTAAAGTATATGCAACAAATGAGATAGAAATAAGAATAGTAAAAGCAACAGCCACAAAGAGTGGGGACGAATTTTCCATAGATATGCGTGCAGATAAAAAAGATATTTATGTTGGTGAGCCAATCAAAATTGATGTTAACCTCAGATACAAGGTAAATGCAAAGGCAGACAAGATTGCATTGAGTCCATTAAAGATTGATGATTTTTGGATAAAAAAAACTGATAAGCCAATACAATCCAATAAAGGTGATACAATCATCCAAACTTATAGGTACATAGTTTTTCCACAAAAAGAGGGCGATTTTACTGTACCTCCAATAGAGTTGAATATAGGCAAGATAAAGTCAAACTCTGGCGGTAACTTTTTTAATGATCCATTTTTTGATAATATCAACAGAAGCATACAATGGAGAAAGTTCTTATCAAATAGTTTAAACATACATGTAAAGCCACTGCCAAACAATCTAGAAGTTTATGGAGACTTTAGCATTTTGGCATCAGTAGATAAAACAAAGATAAAAGCCAATAAACCAGTAAATCTGACTCTTAAAATAAAAGGTTTAGGCAATATAGACGATATTAAAAAGTTTACGCTAGATATCGATAATGTAGTTGTATATAGTGATGAGCCAACCATAAAAGCTGGCTTAGCAAATGGAGCCTACGGAGGTACATTTACTCAAAAAATAGCTTTGATAGCTGATAGAAATTTTACTATAGAGCCTTTGATATTTAAATATTTTGATAAAAATACAAATAAAGTTGTAACAAAAAAAACGAACCCTATTTTTATAAAAGTAGAAGGTGGAAATATCATAAACAAATCTACAATACAAACGCTAGAGCAAAAAAACACTACACCTAAAACAACAACTACCGAAGTTATGGTAGAGAATAAGGATAAAGAATTACTATACCTTCTTGTAGGTTTTTTATTGGGAATTTTGATTAGCTTAGGATATGTAAGATTTTCCAATAGGAAAAAAGTAAAAAAAGAGATTTCCATAATCCAAAAGATAAAAAAAGCCAAAACCGATAGAGAACTTTTTGATGTATTACTTCCTTATGGAGAAAATGATACTTTCGTAAAAGAAAAACTAGAAATCTTAGAAGCGAATATATACGGAAAAGCAAAAAGTAAAATAGATAAAAAAGAGATTATAGAGTATTGTCTGATGGAGCTAGAATAAATGCAAGAAGCCTATTGACTAAAATAGTTATAATGGCTATAATGACCATAAAGGAGTTATTATGCAAACAGTAACAGCATCACAGATAAAACAAAACAGTACCATTTTGCAAAATGCTTTAAAGAGTGATATGCTTGTCACTAAAAGAGAAAAACCATTTGTTGTTATTGTTGATTATGATAGGTATAAAGAGTTGATAGTAATAAGCAAAAATCAAAGTCAGAAAAACTGGATAGCAAAAACATCTGGCAGCATGAGAAAAGAGGACGCAGAAGACTTACTTCTCGACATACAAGGTGGTAGAGTAAACAAAGAGGTCGATTTATGGTCTTAGATACCGATACAATAAGTTACTTTCTTCGAGGTTCGCAAAGCGTAAAAGATAAATTTATAGAACATCAATACGAATTGGCTTCTACAACTATAAACTATGCTGAGTTGATGTATAGACTTAAAAAAAGAGATAATAAAAAATACTTACCTGAAGTTGAGCTAATTTTTAAAAATATCAAGATTTATGATTTTGACAAAAAATCAGCAACAATATTTTCTACACTCAAAGTACAAATGCAAACCAAAGGCATAGTTGTTGCAGATATGGATTTGATGATAGCAAGCATTGCAATAGCAAATGGTGAAAAACTTATATCAAACAATTTAAAACACTTTTCCAAGATTGAAATTCTAGAACTAGAAAGTTGGGTTAGAAATTAATGTTGTAAAATGGACAACTATGGGATTGTGATCTGAGATTTTTTTGCTATCAATCACCTTTGAATCAAGAACTTCCAATCCTCTATAAAATACATAATCTATATTGTTTTTCAAAACTTTTTTTATATGCGAGTCATTAGCAAAACTAACATTTTTCAAAGATAAATCATCAACAAATTTTTTTAGAAATCGAACTCTTTTTTTATTCCATGTATTAAAATCTCCAGCAACAATGAGTGCTCCTTCGTAAGATTCTATATTTGATTTTAGATAATTTAGCTCATTGAAAAAAGCACTATTTTGTACAAAATTGATAGCATGAATGTTCACAATTGCTAAGGACTTATTGTTTTTCATTTTATGTATAGTCATCAATGAGCTTTTATGTGTGGCATATTTTAACTCTCGTTTTTTAGTCAATAACAATACATCTTTTTCGCAAAAAAAATGAAAGGCATTTAAAACTCCAAAGATATTCTTTTTTGTTTCTATATTTGGAGATAAAATATGAGAATAATCACCGATATCTATCTCTGTAGATAGTTGTTTTTTAAACTCTTGCAAAAGTAAAATATCTATATTTTCTTGCTTTATGATTGATTTTAGATAGTCCTTAAATTCATGATTGAGTGTTAGTTTTGCTACATTCCAACACAAAATAGTAAATTGATTATCACAAAATAATTCTTGATGTTTTAGCAGTTTTATCTGCTTTTTAGGGTTAAGCATTATAAAACCTATTCATATTTGTGGTGCCAGCACTTTCATTAGGTTTTCTATGACTATCCTTATGCGAGATACTTTTTCTGTCCCCATGTGAGAATTTAAAATAAGTTTTTGCATCCAAATTTCTACCTCTTTTACAACTCTAAAAGAATATACAAATGTAGCTACTTCATAATTCAAAAACAGACTCCTATTGTCGATATTTACACTTCCTAGCATAACGCTTGTTTCATCAAAAAGAATTGCTTTAGCATGTAACATCAAACCATCATGGAGTATAACTTCAACGCCCGCTTCTTCAAGTTCACGCATATATGAACTTCTAGCCAAATCTGCGATTAGATGATTAGATTTTTTAGGTGTGATGAGTTTTATATCTAGCCCTTTATGTTTCGCCATGATAAGTGCTTGCAACAAAGAAGCATCAGGCACAAAGTAAGGAGTAACTAACCAAATGCGTTTTTTAGCACCATAAATGGCACATAAAAGTGTTCCATACAATACATCTTTATCCATGTCAGGACCAGATGGAACAACTTGTAAAGAGGTATCCCCATTTGTATCAATCGGTTTATCTGGAAAATTAAGTGTTTCATGGGATGCATAAAACCAATCTGATGCAAATATCTCAAAATATAATTCAGCTGATTTTCCTTCAACTAAAAAAAGTATATCATCCCATCTAGGTTTGCTTTGTTTTGGACCAATGTATTCATTTGCCAAATTCATGCCACCGCTTAGAACTTTTTCATTATCAAATATCCATATTTTCCTATGATTTCTAAGATTTATATAGTTTCTAAATGGCATTTTGAATATAGGCATGAAAAATTCAATTTTTACACCAGAATTGATTAATTTTTTTAATGGATGCCCGAAGATATATAATTTTAACGAGCCAAGCGAATCTATCAGTATTCTAATCGAAACACCTTCATCTGCCTTCTTCAATAATTCCTTTATTAATATATCTGTAACATCATCGTATTTAAATACATAAGTACTTATATGAATTGATTTTTTTGTATTACTTATGCATTTCATTAATTCTTTGTATGCAGTTACAGAATCTGTATACAATACAAAATTTTCATTTTTACAAGTTTCGGCGATATCATAGCTTCTTAAAACTTCATTTATGGGATTTAAATCAATAAAAGTTTCTGTATGTTCTTGTAGTTTTATTTTATCTTTTTTATATCTATTTTTACGCTTTCTTGAACCAAAGACAAAATACAATACAACAGCAACATACGGTACTAAAATAATAAACAATAACCATGCGATAATACTTGTAGATGAGCGCCTATTGTATAGCATATGCACAAGTGAAAGTATAATCATCACTTCGCCCAATACAACCAAAGCATGATAAAGGACAATATTTGTTAAGTCAAGATTCAAAGTAAATTCCTATAGTTTTTTACATTTTACTCTTATTATAACTTTATTTAGATATATTATGGTCGTATCATATTTTCATATGATACGAGATTTTTTATCACTTTAGCAAATTATCTATAACTTCTTTGTACTTTTTCTCAATTACATGTCTTTTTTTCTTAAAAGTATTTGTAAGTTCTTCGCCAGCTTTAAACTCCTGTTCTAAGAAGTGGATATTTTGGAGCTTTTCAAATGGTTTAAATCCTTTTTTTCTGTTGAGTAGTTCGTTTAAATCACTCTTTATCTTCTGAAGAATCTGCTTGTCTTCAATGACATTTTCCATCGTATGGACTACTTTGTCAAAGTTATCTTTTACATACTCTTTTAGTTTCTCAAAATCAGGGACTATAAGCATGCCAAGACCTTTTTTGTCTTGCCCCACAAGTACGGTATCCGTGATAAATGGAAGCGATGAGATAGCTGACTCTATACGACTTGGATCAACATTTTCTCCATTTGCTAGGACTATTATCTCTTTTGAGCGACCTGTTAGTATAAGCTCATGTTTGATAGTAAATTTGCCTAAGTCTCCTGTTTTAAAATACCCATCTTTTGTAAAAGATTTTTTATTTTCCGCATCATTATTATGATATCCTGGCGTTACTTGGTCACCTTTAAGCATTACTTCGCCAACTTCACCAACCTTGCAATCATCTCCATATTCATCCATAATTCTCAAATCAGTTTTTTCAGTTGGAAGCCCTAAAGTAGAAAATGTATTGCAGTTCAAGGCTCGTCCAGCTATTGCAGGTGCGCATTCTGTCATGCCGTATGCATTGACTATACGGATACCAATCGCATCTATCCATTCATCTAAAAAATCAGGCAGAGTTCCACCGCCACTGATAGCAAGTTTTAGTCTGCCACCAAATTTTTCTTGTACTAGTTTTAGCTTTTTCTTTGCAAATTTATTTGGTAAATATAAAAATACTAGTTTAATAAAAGCTACTAATTTTTTAAATACACAACCCAATCCTTCTTTTTTAAATCTAGGAAGCTCATCTTTTGTGATTCGTAAATTGTAATTATAAAGTGCTGAAATAGCAACTAGTTTTTTAAATATTTTTGCTTTTTTGGGATCTTTTTTCTCTAAAGCATTGTTGATTTTAGTGTACATTGACTCCCAAAGTCTTGGAACCGTGGCAACTAGCGTCGGTTTAAACTCTTCTAAATCAGAAGCAAAAGTTTTCAAAGTAGAGTAAACTAAAGTACAACCATAATCTATAGAAAGATACTCCACTGCCCTTTCAAATATATGCCAAGAGGGAAGTATAGATACCCATAAATCATCTGACTTTAGGTCTATGAGTTTTGGAAGGTTATGAACATTGTACATTATATTTGTGTGTGTGAGTATGACCCCTTTTGGATTGCCTGTTGTTCCAGATGTGTATATGAGAGTAAAGATATCGTCGTTATAGATGTTTTCTCTTAGGTTTATAAAGTCAGCTATCTCGTTGTTAAATATTTTTCTATCTTTGAGTATATCTTGGTATGAGTATGTACTGTCAAAAAAAGTATGAATTTCTTCGGCTTCTATAATAAAAATAGCTTTGAGCTTTAGTTCTTTTAACATTTCTTCATGTTCACGGTATATATCTTCATTTTCAGTTATCAAAAACGAACAACCAGAGTCTTGCATGATAAACCTTAACTCAGCAGTAGGAGTATCACTTCCTCTAGGGATACTAATAGCCCCAAGTGAAACCAAAGCCATGTCAGTTACCATCCACTCATACCTATTGTTACAAACAAACATAACTTTAGAACTTTTTTTGATTCCTTTTAAAGAAAATGCCCTAGAAAGCACTAACACATCATCAAAAAACTTTTCAAAAGTGACTTCAAAAGTTTCGTCTTTAACTCTATATATAAACGCTGTTTTATCTCTGTTTTTCTCATAAGTGCTAACTAGCATATGGAAAAGTGTATTATTTTGTGTATTCATAGTATTAGTATACTATAAATTCAAAGTAAAAAAAGTTTTTAACTAAATTTATATGTAACAGAATAATAGTAATTTTTATTAAATAGGAATAATTATTATATAATTAATATTACTATAAGTTATTAGTAGTATAATTTCTTTGATAAAACATTTTGATACAAGGAGTTTAAATGGCTTGCGACACAACTAAAGTTACCCCAGTAACTGAACAAGAAGAGAGATTAGCTATAGAAAATTACAAAAATAAGGAGAATAAAACAATGAGTTCATCAATGGTATTACAAAAAACACCAGAGTTTAAAATGGATGCGTACGACGCAAAAACAGGTCATTATATAAGCGTAAGTAGTGAGGACTATAAGGGTAAATGGCATGTAATCTGTTTTTATCCAGCAGATTTTACTTTTGTTTGCCCAACAGAGATAGCAGCTATGAATGCAAAATATAACGAATTTCAAGAGTTAGGAGTTGAAATTTTAGCAATTTCTACTGATACTAAATTTTCTCATAAGAGATTTGTAGAAACTGAACCTTTGCTTGAAGGTCTTAAACTTACAATGGGTGCTGATCCAAAAGGTGATGTAACACGTGCTTTCGGTGTTATGATTGAAGACGAAGGCATGGCTTTAAGAGGTAGATTCTTGATAAATCCAGATGGCGTATGTGTTGCCCAAGAGGTCCAAGCTCCATCTGTTGGAAGAAATGTAAATGAATTTTTACGACAAGTAAAAGCATGGCAACATTCAGGTAAAACAGGAGAAGTTTGTCCAGCAGGATGGGTTCCTGGCAAAAAAACATTGCCTGTAAATACAGAAGTTGAAAAAATGACAGGTCGTGTTGGCGATTATATTACAATAGAAGAAATTCTTTCATAAAAAATAATATCAGGGATTAATTTCCCTGATATACTCATCCTAAAAACCACATTAACACTTCAGTATTGATATCTTATTATTTTACATTCAATGTTTATGAGTCTTATGAAAGAGCTACAATAGCTTCAAGTCTATCTGGATGATAGATTATCTTTTATTTAAAGTGGGAATATATTGGGAGATGAGTATACATGTAGAGAAATTCTTCTCTACATGTAAAAGGAGTTTTTAGATTGGTAAAACTCTGATTTTTTGTGAGCACTCTTCTCTTAGAAGTGATTCTATTGCAAAAAGAGTTCCTGTTGAGCTACTTGCACAACCAGAACATGCTCCTAGGTATCTGATATATACATCAGTATTGTCATCGTTATCTTTGATGTCTATGATTTCCAAGTTTCCGCCATCCATAACTAGCATAGGGCGGATATCTTTATCTATTGCAAGTTCAATCGCTTTTAGTTTTTGAACCATAGTAAAGTCATCAAAAGACAATTCTGACTCACTTCCTTCTATCTTAGCATCTGCTAAAGCAATCATTTTCTCTTTTTCCATTTCATCTCTAGTATCACGAAGTATATCAACAAGGTAATAGTCTCTATCTTCATGACCACCAGGTTTTATACAAGATTTACAAAATGCACCAGCTTTTGTGTAGTTTGTTATATCTTCAACCGTATGAAGGTCGTTGATTTTTATCACTTCTTTGATGGTTCCTAGACTAACTCTTGCACACTCGCACACGATAATCTCATCTTCAAAACTAGCTGCATCGACACCTTTATAGCTTGCTGCCGCTGCTTTTATGACATCATAAGCCATAACAGAACAGTGCATTTTTTGAGGTGGAACTGCTGGAGTGTCTGGGTTGTCTCTCATAGCAAATTCAACATCTATATTTGTTATTTTAACTGCTTCATCTACGGTTTTACCTTTACACAAGTCAGCCATAGTGTCTGAACTTGCTATCGCAGTTCCACATCCAAAACTTTTAAATTTTGCATCTTTGATGACATTTGTATCTTCATCAACTGCCCAATAAAGTCTAACAGCATCGCCGCAACTCTCAGCACCAAAGTCTGCAACTACTAGTTTCAAACCTTCTGCTTTTGCTTCTTCATCTGTAATCTCACCCATATTTTGTGGATGATTCATCAAGTCTTGTACTTTTTGGCTATACTCTTCCCAAATTGAGCCGCCAATTAAATCATTTTTTGCCATAATATTTTCCTAATTATAATTTACTATCGTGCCAATCAGGTGCATATGAATATGTACTTGATATGGCTCTTAATCTTTTAACAGCATCATTTAAAACACCTACTGTATAATCTATTTCTTCTTGTGTTGTGAAACGCGAAAGTGAAAGTCTAAGTGCAGTATGAGCCAAATCAGCTTCAGCACCAATAGCTTCCATTACAGGATTTGATTCCAAGTCTTCACTCGCACAAGCACTTCCTGTACTTGCCGCGATTCCATTTTTGTTGAGATCCCAAAGCATAGCTTCGCCCTCAATACCTTTTACACTTACAAGTATAGTATTTGGAGTTCTTTCATCTCTCTCTCCAATCACAATTACATCTTCAATTTTTAAAACTTCATCTTCAAGTCTGTCTCTTAGTTTTCTTACATTGTTTTTTTCAAAGTCAAGATTTTCTACAGCAATTGCCATAGCTTCACCCATGCCTACAATGCCAGGAACATTTAGAGTTCCACTTCTGCGTCCACCCATATGTTCGCCACCATGAAGTAGGCTAGTCAAAGGCTGTCCATTTTTGATATATAGTCCACCAACACCTTTTGGTCCATGGAATTTGTGAGCTGAAAAACTTAGAAAATCAATATCAATTTTTCTCAAATCTACAGGGATTTTACCTACTGCTTGAACGGCATCTGTGTGAAAAAGTACCCCAGCATCTTTACAAACTTTTGAAATCTCTTCTATTGGAAAAAGCATACCAGTTTCATTGTTTGCCCACATGATACTTACCAGTGCAGTTTTCTCAGTGATAGCATCTTTTAGTGTATCAATCTCAATAATACCTTTGTCGTTCACCGGAAGATAAGTCACATTTACTCCCAAAGTCTCCAAAAACTTACATGTAGAGATGATAGCAGGATGTTCTACTTCGCTTGTTACGATATGGTCTTTATCACCATTTAATATATGGTCATAATATACGCCTTTTAAGGCCCAATTATTACTCTCAGTGGCACATGATGTGATAACTATATCATCTTTGTCATCAGCATTTAATCCACAATATAGTTGATCCATAGCTCTTCTCAAAGCAGGATGCGTTTCACTACCAAATTCATGTAGTGAGTTAGGATTTCCATATGCTTGTACAAAATATGGTTCCATTTGTGCAAACACTTTTGGGTCAACAATAGTTGTTGCGTTATTGTCTAAATAAACTCTCATTTTTCTTCTCCGTTTTAATTAGGATGTTTTTTATCCTATTTAATTTTTTGTATCTTATACTTTTTTATATTAAGGACACCTTTATTTTAAAATTGCCTCAAGTTTTTCAATACTTTCACTAAAACTACATACCTCATTAGGCGACTGTCTTAGGTACTCTTCCATGATTTCTTTCTTACTTATTGCTTCGTCTAGTTCTTTGTCATTTCCCTTTTGATAAGCACCAATTCGTATCAAAACTTCGTTTTCTTTCAAGATAGAGTTTAGTCTTTTAAATTTTATTGCGAGTTTTTGATGCTTCTCATCTATGACATCACTCATGACTCTTGAAGCACTATTTTGTATGCTTATTGGAGGATATATACCATAGTCAGTCATCTCTCTACTGAGAACTATATGTCCATCAAGTATACTTCTAGATTGGTCTGCTATTGGGTCACTTAGGTCATCACCTTCTACTAAAACTGTAAAAAAAGCTGTAATCGAGCCTTTTCCTTCTTCTTTTCCCGCTCTTTCCATAAGCTGAGGAAGAAGTGTAAGTACTGATGGCGGATAGCCTTTTGATGTTGGAGGTTCTCCAAGAGCAAGACCGATTTCTCGTTGAGCCATAGCAAAACGAGTAACAGAGTCCATCATAAATAAAACATCTTTACCTTGATTTTTAAAGTACTCAGCAATACTCATAGCACTAAATGCCCCATATTTTCTCATCAAAGGACTGTCATCACTTGTTGCGACAACTAAAACGGTATTACTCAAATCTCCACCAAGATTTTTATGTATAAACTCAGGAACTTCACGACCACGCTCCCCGATAAGAGCAATCACTTTTATAGGAGCAACACTCCCCTTGACTATCATGCCCATAAGTGTTGATTTTCCAACACCACTTCCTGCAAAGATTCCCATCTTTTGACCTTTTCCGCAGGTCAAAAGTCCGTCAATTGTTTTAACTCCAACTCCAAAAGACTCATCAATAAGCCCTCGTTTCATGGGATCAAGTGGAGCTTTCATGATAGATGTGCAAAGACTTCCTTTTATGGCTGGTTTACCATCTTTTGGGCGTATAAAAGGATCAACAACGCGTCCCAAAAGCTCATCTCCAACAGGTATACTCATACCTTGTTCGCTTATAAATACTTTATCACCACTTTTAAAACCTTCTATAAAGCCAAAAGGGGAGACAGAAAATGAGTATTGGTCTATCTCAGTAACCATCCCAAGTTCATTTTTGCTTTCATCATCTAAAGATATAAGTTTGACTATATCCCCGATACTAGGACGAAGTCCTTCTGCTTGTATGGTTGTTGAACTGATTTTTTTAATAGTTCCAAATTTGGGAGAGAGATTTCCTTGCTTGAGCCTTTTTTTGAAACTTTTTAATGCCATTAGTAACGAGTTGCCGTTGGTGAATTGATGATATCAAAAAACTCTTTTCTTGTATCTGATTTTAAAAATGCACCACGAAGTGCAGATGTAGTTGTTGATGAGTGAGCTTTTTGTACTCCTCTCATCTCCATACACATGTGCCTTGCTTGAATTACCACAGCAACACCTTTTGGGTCTATAACTTCATGGATAGCATCGGCAATTTGTTCTGTAAGTTGTTCTTGTATTTGTAATCTTTTAGCAAATATATCTACCATGCGAGGGATTTTTGAAAGCCCTACAACTTTTCCATTTGGTATGTATGCCACATGTGCACGCCCTATTATAGGTAGCAGATGATGTTCACACATAGAGTAAAATTCAATATCTTTAATAAGTACCATCTGGTTATTGTCACTTTCAAAAAGTGCATCATTTAGTACAGCAACAGGGTCTTGCGTATAGCCCTGTGTCATCTCTTTGAAAGATTTAAATACTCTTTGAGGAGTTTTAAACAATCCCTCTCTTTGAGTATCTTCACCAACAATATCTAGTATAGTTCTTACTGCGTTTTCAAACTCTTCTTGTCTGTCCATTATTCATTCTTTGTATTTTTTAACACAACTTGTGTTTGAGATAAATTATACCTTATTTTTCCTTTTTGAGCTATAAAAAATTATTTTATTTACCTGTTTTGTGTAGTGTAATTAGATATAAAGCAAAATTTAGCTATATTAAAGAAAAATTTTAAGAAAAGGTAATGTATGCAAATCAAAGTAGAGAGAGTTGATAGCGCAAATGCAAAATCAGAAGCAAAAGTTTCAAAAGCATTGTTAGATGCAAAACAGAAAAAGATGGCAGCTGAAGTTGCAAAGACTATGAAAGTAGATGGTTTTAGAAAAGGTAAAGTTCCTGCTCATGTAGTTATAGCTAGACATGGAGAACAAATTCAAAAAGATGTAGAACAAGAAGTTTTAAGAGAGTTTTTAGATGATGCATTAAAAGAATTAGGTGTTGAAAACAGTGCAGTTGTAGGCGAGCCTAGCATATCAAAGTTTGAGAAGACTGATGATGGACTTGATATTGAGATTAAGATTTCTTTTCGTCCAACTATAGATTTAGGTGACTATAAAGCACTTATTCCTGAGTATAAAACTCCTCGTATATTGAAAAAAGATATTGATGAGAGAGTAGAAAATATGCTTAAAGTTTCAGCTCCATTAAAAACACTTGCTAGAAAAAGAGCTGTAAAAAGTGGTGATTTCGTTAAGATTGATTTTGAAGGTTTTATTGATGGTGTTGCATTTGAAGGTGGAAAAGCTGAAGGCTACTCACTAGAGATTGGAAGTGGATCTTTTATACCTGGTTTTGAAGATGCCTTAGTAGGGATGAAAATAGACGAAGAAAAAGATGTAGCAATTACTTTTCCAAAAGAGTATAACTCTAAAGAGTTAGCTGGAAAAGATTCAATTTTTAAAGTAAAACTTCATGATATTCAGGTAAAAGACATTCCAAAAGAGCCAAGTATTGATGCTTTGAAGCAACTTCTTCCAGATGAAGAAAACCCTACGCTTGAGATACTTGAAGCTAAGATAAAAGAGCAACTGAAAAATGAAAAACTTGCAAAAGTATTTTCTGACGAAGTAAAACCAGCATTTGTTGAAGCTCTTATAAAAAAAATCGAATTTCCACTTCCTGAAAATATAGTAGAACAAGAGATAGATATGCAAGTTCGTAATATCTTTCAAAACTTGAGCGAAGATGAGATAAAAGAGTACTCTGAAAATCCAGATAAGATTACTAAAAAAAGAGAAGAGCATAGAGAAGAAGCTGTTAAATCAGTAAAGTTAACTTTCATCGTTGATGAGTTGGCAAATGTTGAAAAAGTAAAAGTAGATGACCAAGAGATTACTCAGATGATATACTTTGAAGCAATGCAACAAGGGCAAGATCCTAAAGCTTATTATGAGCAGTATCAAAAGCAGGGCGTTCTTCCAGCTATAAAGATGTCTGTTATAGAAGATAAACTTTTCACACAACTTTTTAGCAAAGACAAATAATGAGCTATGTTCCTGTTGTAGTTGAAAAAACTGGTCGTGGTGAGAGAAGTTATGACATCTACTCTCGCCTTTTAAAAGATAGAATTATTATGCTCAGTGGCGAAATAAATGATCAAGTTAGCTCATCTATAGTAGCCCAACTTCTTTTTTTAGAAGCTGAAGATCCTGAAAAAGATATATACATATATATCAATTCTCCAGGTGGAGTGATAACAAGTGGATTTAGTATTTATGACACTATGAACTATATCAGACCTGATATTAGCACTATTTGTATAGGTCAAGCAGCCTCAATGGGTGCATTTTTACTTAGCTGTGGAACTCCTGGGAAGAGATACTCTTTACCAAACTCAAGAATTATGATTCATCAGCCTTCAGGTGGCGCACAAGGGCAAGCAACAGATATAGCGATACAAGCAGAAGAGATTTTAAGAATGAAAAAATCTTTAAATGAGATTTTATCTAAAAGTACAAAGCAAACTATCAAGAAAATAGAAAAAGATACTGAACGAGACTTTTTTATGAGTGCTCAAGAAGCCATGACATATGGGTTAGTTGATAAAGTAATAGAAAAAAGTTTTAAATAGAACTACTTTAGGGAGAATATTTTATGGTTCGTCTAGATAAAAACAAGATTCAAAGTGGACTCAACAGACGTCCACGAGAGAATGACAATAAAGAAGTTAGAGAAGTTGAGGCAACAAAGCCTAGCAACTCAAATAGTGAACTAGAAAAATTTTCCCTATATGTTCTTAAAGTCCTTATGGATGAAAATATCCCTTCAACACCAAACAATTTTCAAATATATTTTGAAAAACTTTTAGACAATAAGCCTTTGTCTTTTAAAAAACGCATCAATGATTTGCTTGAAGCAGAAATGATTAACGATGACGAACACCGTGCAAAAATGGAGATGGAAGTAAAAGAAGGGTTTATTCAGATTAAGGGTATCATGAAAGTTGTATCTACTGTATATAAAAACATAAATGTAATGAAAGAGATAATAAAAAGAAGAACTTCTGAGCTTGAAGTAAGTGCTGGACAGCTTTCAGTAACCAATATAGCATCGGCTCTAACTGAAGACTTGAAAAAACTCTCAGGCTTGATGAGTAAACAAAACGAAGCATTAAAAGTGCACTATGATAAAACAGCGATTATATTAAAAGAGATAGAGAGCAAGGCTGTGTTTGATTCACGCTTTGGAGTTTACAACAGAAGATATTTGGTGCAATCCATAGAAAAAGAGTGTAGCTCAATAGAGCAGTTTAACTACAGTAGCACATTGGTTTTGGCAAAGATAAAAGATAATGTTGTAAACAAAATAGTAAACCAAAAAGACAGGATGATATTGACTAGAAATATCGCAAAATTGCTTTTAAAAACATCTCGTAGAAGCGATGTTGTAGCACACTATGGTGATGGAGTGTTTGCTATGCTTATGAAGCATACTGATATTAACAATGCCAAGCGAGCATGTGAACGCATAAATGATCTCATATATGCAACTAGTTTTTTTATAGGCGATAACGAAATTGAAACCGATATGGAGTTAGCTATAATTCCTATACTACCTGAATATACCCCAGAATTACTTATCTCATCTGCCCTAGATTCTCTTCCAAAAAGTGGTAGAAGATTAGAACCATATATGGTTTGTGAGCTTGACAAAAACGAAAGTAACAGTGAAGAAGTAAAGGATAAGGATGATTCATGAGGTTCTCGTTTACCCAAATAAACGCTTAAGACTTGTCTCGAAAAATATCGAAAAATTTGATGAAAATCTTCATACGCTGCTAGAAGATATGAAAGACACTATGTATGCGAGTGATGGTATAGGATTGGCTGCTATTCAAATAGGCATAGTAAAAAATGTACTTATTATCAATCTTGCAGATGAAGAGGGTGAGCAAAATCCAGATGAGTTAGTAGAGATTATTAATCCTGAGATTTTGGATGCTAATGGTAGTATTACTTACCAAGAAGGTTGTTTGAGTGTCCCCACCGTATACGAAGACGTGACAAGAAAAGAGAAGATTAGTGTTAGGTATTTTGATAGATATGGGAATATGATAGAAAAAGATTTAGAAGGTTTGATGGCGATAGCATTTCAACATGAATTAGATCATCTAAAAGGACATCTATTTATAGAAAAACTTTCATATTTAAAACGCAAAAAATTTGAAAAAGAGTGGAAAAAGAAGCTAAAAGAGGAAAAATAGCTTGGGTAAAACTATCAAAAAATTTCTCTGTGCTACTTTATCTGACAATAGAGCACTGAGAGTAGATGTAGAATCAGCCTTTGTTAGAGCATTACCTGGCTTTTCTATAGTAGGTATGACAAATCAGTCTATACAAGAATCAAAAGAGCGTATAAAGTCTGCTTTGACTCATATAAAGTACAAATTCCCTGCACAAAAGATTACAGTCAGTATGTCGCCAAGTGACCTGAAAAAAGAAGGTAGCCACTTTGACTTGGGCATAGCTTTACTTTTGTATATGCAAAAAGAGAGCTTTACATGTAAAGACTTCTATATCTTCGGTGAGCTTGGGCTTGATGGCGATGTCAAATCTACTATTTCCATATTTCCTATTTTACTTTCACTCGCTTCTAAAGAAAAAAAGCTCAAAGCAATCGTTCCTAAAAGCATAGTACATAAGATAAGTCAAATACCAAATATAGAAGCTTTTGGAGTGGAAAGTTTGGATGAAGCAATAGAGTTTATAAAGAGCGATAAGAAGTCCTCGCTACTACTAAAGGCAAATAAAGAGGATTTTTCCTATAAGAATATGATAGAAATAGAAAAACAAAAATATTTTTATGAGAAAAATTTTGATTTAGATTTTGCAGATGT
>Ga0256840_1000748_pt1 | contig 32520 bp, 35 predicted proteins | sample 355202metaG_FD_185969 | JGI IMG/M metagenome (GOLD analysis project Ga0256840, IMG submission 185969) | Hydrothermal vent microbial communities from Mid Atlantic Ridge, Atlantic Ocean - 355-202 | ecosystem: Environmental > Aquatic > Marine > Hydrothermal vents | place: Atlantic Ocean: Mid...
CTTGGGAAAGGTGATTTCTTTGTCACCCTCTGGGTGAGTGGTTTTTGGAGGTAATACCATGGCTCGGCTCAGGTGATTTAGGTACTTGGGATTATAACTCTATATTCAACTGATTTTTTTAGGATCATTCTTGCTACAGCGATAAAGCACAATATTGAACTATTAACGCTAGATAAAAAATTAGCAAATAAATTATAATTACTTTAACCGGTCTAGGCTTAGCGGCTGAAAGGCGGACTCATTCCCCGTTTGACTGGTGACTTATCAAGAATGATTATGCTTTGAATGGAGCACTTAATGAATATATTACTAACTCCTAAAGAACTACAAGACTGCCTCCCTAATGCCACTCAAGAACAATTAGTTAAAACAGCAAACAACCTTAACAATTACATTAACACCTCAGCTATTAGAATTAATCGCTCTAACAAAAAAAAAGATGTATATAAACACCTAAACACTGCTCGAAAAAAGCTTAAAGAGGCAATTGAGGCTTTACAACTAGGGAAAGAAGGGTTTAGTCCAGAAATATACTCATTACTCATAGAGAACAAAGAAAGAGACAGGGAAAGACCAGCAACTTTAAATCAACTTGTTAATTCAATTTCTAACTGCATACCTATAGAAGAACCAAAATATATAGAAAAAAAAGAATTAGAACATCTTTTTGAAATAATGCATTTAGAGTGTGAAAAAGTTAACCCAAAACTAACATGGTATAGCCGAAATGAAGTTGAAAACAGCCATAAAGGGGCTTTCTTTTTTCTTTGTTGCCTCGTCGCTAAAAAACTAGATATTGATATTTCCAATAATACTATTCAGAGCTACCTTAGAAAAAAATCAAAAAAAAATAGAAATAAAATGAAACAAGTTTATAAGAACATAGGTGATAACGTTACACTTGCCAAACTATGGGATGAAATGGATAAGCTTAAGTAAAATGCGTAGGGTAAGTTTTTATCAATTATCCAAAAAAACATGTGTTTTTATTTTTTTAAAATAAAACACATAATAGCTAGCATCTAAATTCAACAAGGTGCTATAAATGAAGACTCCAAGCCACTCCCCTTTAATTCCAACCGCAGAAGTAAAACGTCAAACAGCTCTTTCAGTAACAAGTCTATGGCGAAAATCTAAAGACGGCTCATTCCCTTCCCCCGTGTACTTGGGTAATAAAAAGCTATGGTATCAACATCAGATTGATAAATGGCTCGAAGACAATTTAAGCACTGCGCCTTCTCATAATAATCTGGAGGTGGCAAAATGAAAGCAATTAAATTTCCAGCCGCCAATACCTTAGCTGCACGCGCCCTTTATTTAATGCTAAAAGGCCACAAAATTACACACCTTGATTTTCAATCTCATTCAGCAAGTTATAGATTATCGGCAAATATTCATATATTGCGTGATGACAACTGGCCTGTAAGAGACCATTGGGAACGCAAGAAAACCAGTGATAGCGAAAGAGTTGCTAAATATAAAAGATTTTACATTGAGCCTGAAGAGTTGCAGCGGTTACGAGTTGAACTAGGGGAAAGGCTGGATAAATTTATAGGGGCAGTCGAAGAGTTCGAGTGCCGCGCCACTACACGCAAATAGGGGCGCAGCCATGAAGAATAACAAACTACAGGCAGATTATATCAAACACTCAATAACTCCGTTAGATTATTACAGGCATGAATTGCCAGATGCAGCACTTAAAAAACACGGCTGGAATGATGGAGGGTTATGCCCTTTTCATGCAGATAATAAGAAAGGTTCTTTCCGTGTAAACATAGAGACAGGGGCTTATAAATGCTTTGCTTGTGACGCTTCAGGCGGTGACATTATCGGCTTTACTATGGCATTGCATAGTTTATGTTTTGTAGAAGCTACATCCCAGTTAGCAGATGATTGGGGGGTTTATTAATGAGCATCCCAAAAAACTACAATGGCAAACAATTAATAGCTAGCTGGACTTACTATGCTATGGATGGCGTACCCCTAGGGGTTGTGGCGCGTTATCAAAACGGTACAGATAAAAAGGACATTGTGCCATTTTTTAAGGGTAGTGAAGAAAATTGGCAAGCAGGTATAGACATAACCCCACGCCCGTTATATGGGCAGGAAAAATTAGCTAGCCATAATAAAGATAAGGCTGTATTTATTGTTGAAGGTGAAAAAACAGCGTCTGCCATGCAGAGTATAGGTTGCACAGCAGTTACAAGCATAGGAGGCTCTAAAGCAGCAAATAAAGCAGACTGGACACCATTATCAGGCTTTAAAATAGTCTACTTGTTACCTGATAATGATGAAGCTGGAGAGGGCTATATTAAGGATGTTTATCAAGAAATATCCCAATTACAAGAACCCCCAACTATAAAAATTCTACGTTTTGCAGAATTGGGAAAAGCTGGGGATATAGTCGATTGGATACAAGGGTTAATTAATGATTGGGATGGTTACGCGCCTATTGATAAATCATTACATAAAAGTATAAGGGAAAATCTTAAAGAAAAACTGAAAGAGGCTGAGCTAATACCTGAAGATTGGAGTTTAGCGGGTTTAGCTGGTGCAGGGGTAGCGTGTTTTGATAAAAAAATACCAAATGAGATAAAAACAAAAATACCGCCCGTCCCTAATCTATCGGTAGATTTAATTCCACAGCCTTATCAAGCATGGCTGGAAGATGTAAGTCATAGGATGCAAACGCCCCCAGATTTTGCCACTGTATCGGCTTTAGTAATAACGGGTTCTATTATTGGCTCAGGCTGTAGCATTAAGCCTAAAGCAAAAGACGGCTGGGAAGTTATTCCTAATATATGGGGGGCTTGTATTGGCCGCCCGTCCGTTGTCTTAAAAAGTCCATCAATGAAAGAACCTATGCAATTGCTGGAAAAATTACAGGCCAAGTATGGTGAGCAATTCGAACAGGAACAGCTAGGGGCTGGGTTTGATAATATTGCGCATGAAGCCAAACTGAAAGATATTAAGGATAGGACAGGCAAAGTGGCCAAAGGCAATGGAAAGGATAGCGTTATAAAAGCTGATGATATGACTGTATTGAAGGAAAGTTATATTGAAGCAGAAATGGACGCGCCACAAAAGCCAGTAAGGCGACTATTTAAAACCAATGAAACCAGTGTTCAGTCTATGACGGTCATTCAAAATGAAAACCCCCGTGGTGTGTTAACTTTCAGAGATGAATTAACAGGATTATTTGTTAAATGGGACAGGGAAGATGGCGCAGATGAACGCGCTTATTTCCTTGAGGGCTGGAATGGTGATGGCAGTTATACTGATGTAAAAATAGGGAGAGGCTTAACCGAAGCTAAAAACATTAGTTTAAGCCTATTAGGCGGCATACAGCCAGACAAGCTAAAGCGTTATCTGTATCAAGCTATGAAAGGCAATAATGATGGGTTAATGCAACGCTTACAGGTAGCTGTTTGGCCTGATGAGCCTAAAGACTGGGAAAATGTGAACATATATCCAGACAAGGACGCGAAACAGCGCGCCTATGAAATAATGGAAGCATTAGCAGATATGGACTTCACTCAATACGGTGCAGAACAGGGAGAATATGATGAGCGGCCTTATTATCATTTTAGTGAGGCTGGCCAAGCTGTATTTAATGAATGGCTGGAAGATTTACAAAAGGTAAAAATCAAACAGGAAGATAACCCGTTAATGGTTGAGCATTTTGGAAAATACCGTTCACTAATGCCTAGCTTGGCTCTTATCTTTCATTTAATCGATATGGCAGGTGGGAAGCCAGCTGGGGCAGTGTCAGAACAAGCCGCCAAGCTATCAGTTAAATGGTGTGAATATTTAGAATCCCATGCAAGGCGTATTTATACAATGACAGAAAGCCCAGAATATGAGGCAGCTATAAAGCTATCAGAAAAAATTAAAGCAGGAAAGCTACCTAATCCGTTTACTATCAAAAAGGTCTATGACAAAGGCTGGCATGGATTAAAAGATAAAGCTGAGGTTCAGGCCGCTTGTGATGTTTTGATAGATGAAAACTGGTTAATGATAAGCAGAAAACCCAAAGAAACAAGTGGTAGGCCTCCATTGCCTGATTACAATATCAACTTAGCTGGTACGGGGTAGGCGTATTTTGAAAAAAAGCTTAAACGTAAAACACTACAAACAGACTTGGAGGCAGGAATGAAAACAGGGTAATTAAACCTAAGGGAAAAACGGGACATTAAGCATAAGCTAAAAACACCCATACAGGTAATAAAGTTGCTTTAATGCAAGCACCGGCATTACACAGCATTAAATAATAATCTGATAGCAGGACTAAAACAGCATGAGCAAATTTGAAAAAGGCAAAAGTGGCAATCCTTCAGGGCGACCCAAAAGCGACACAGCAAACCTAAAGCCCCTTTTGGCCAAGCATGGTAAGAATGTATTGCAAAAGGTTTTTGATGCAGCCCTAAGTGGCGAGTTAACAGCCTGTAAGCTTATATTAGACAGGCTTTATCCTCCAATCAAGGCACAATCCGCCACCGTCAATATAGAAGCTAAAGAAACGCTTACAGAACAAGGGCAGGCAGTCATTGCAAGCACGCTTGATGGAAGCATTGCCCCTGACATTGCACAAATGATAATGAACGGGCTGGCTAATCAGGCAAAATTGATTGAAACAACAGAATTGATTGAACGCATAGAGGCTTTAGAAAATGCTAAAGAAACGAATTGAACAGCTTGAACAGAAAAGCAAGAATAAAACCAAGGAATATAAAAACTTTAATGCGTTTTATGAGGACGTAAAAAAAAGTGACTGTAGCTTTAACCGTTTTTATGCTGAAGAAGATATTCAGAGAACACTTAAAGATTAAGGCATATTATCAGCCAATTCCCCAAAATCTTGGTTAAAAAAAACCGTCACAACTACCGATAGGAAAAACTTATTTTAAGATGGGTACCCAAAACCTGTTTTTAGCCAGAATTTTAGCCACAGCGTTTTTAATACATTTTACAAATCTTCAATTCTCTCCAACCAACTGAATTAATTGGTCGGGACGGCGGGATTCGAACCCACGACCCCTACACCCCCAGTATAGTGCGCTACCAAACTGCGCTACGCCCCGAGAATTAAATAACCCTACTTGAACAGCCAATGAATACCGACTGCATAAAAAAATATAATTCTACAATATATGACGCTCTTTTGATAGCTCCAAATTTTGCAAAAAATACTGTTTTATTTTAATAACTCTAAGATATCTTCTAGCTCACCTATAACCTGATGTACTAATTGCTTAGTCCGAGTCGAATCCTCTTTCGCATCATCACTAGCCAAGTGAGATCTCGCACCACCAATTGTATAACCTTGTTCGTATAATAATGAACGAATTTGGCGAATCATCAAAACATCATGACGTTGATAATAACGGCGATTACCACGTCTTTTAACGGGATTTAAATCTTTAAACTCCTGCTCCCAATAACGGAGCACATGGGGTTTAACACCGCAGAGTTCACTTACCTCGCCTATAGTAAAATATCTCTTTGCCGGTATGGCTGGCAGTTCATTATTATTACTTGGCTCCAGCATATTGCTCTACCCTTGCTTTGAGTTTTTGACCAGACCTAAACGTTACTACCCGTCGCGCTGAAATAGGTATTTCTTCACCTGTTTTAGGGTTTCTTCCCGGCCTACTGCTTTTATCTCTTAATTCAAACTTTCCAAACCCAGATATTTTGACTTGTTCACCTTTTTCTAAAGAGCTTTTAATCTCTTCAAAAAATAATTCAATCATTTCTTTAGCTTCGCGTTTATTTAATCCAAGCTCATCAAATAGACGTTCCGCAAAATCAGCCTTTGTTAATGCCATTTCAATTAGTCCCTAAGTTTTGCATTGATAGTGATACTTAACGCTTCTAATACTTTATTAAATATAGCATCAATTTCAGAATCTGTTAATGTTTGTGCTGAATCTTGTAAAATTAAACTCAAAGCAACACTTTTATAGCCTCGTTCAACGCCTTCACCTCGATAAATATCGAAGATTTGTACGTCTTTTATATTTTTTTCATTACAGCCATTTATGCTACTGATTATTTCAGCCACCATAGTCTTTTCTTCGACCAGCAACGCCATATCTCTTCGCACTGATGGAAATTTTGAAAGTACTTCAAATTTTGGCACTGATTTTTTGAAAACTTTCCCTTGATCTAACTCAAAAAGAAATACAGGCGTTTCAAAACCTAATTTCTTTTCTAATGTCGGATGCAACATCCCCATAACACCGATTAACTGGCCATCAGCGGTTAAAATATCGGCAGATTGCCCCGGATGTAAAGCTGGATGTTTAGAGCTTATAAACTGTGCGTCAATATCACTAAAATGAAACAATGCCTCTAAATCACCTTTCACGTCGAAAAAATTAACTTTTCTGCTTTTCTCAGACCAAGTCTCTGGAGTCAAATCTCCCAACACCAAGCCAGACAGCATTTTTTGCTGTACAGTTTCACTATTTTTAATGATAAAACGCAACCCCGTTTCAAATAGCCGGACTCTGTTTTGCTGACGCTTAGTATTATATAGAGCAGCATTTAACAATCCACACCACAATGTAGTGCGCATCACTGACAATTCAGAAGAAATCGGGTTTTTTAATCGAATGAATTCATCATTTGGTGCAATGATCTGCTGAATTTCCTCATCCACAAAGCTATAGGTAATGGCTTCCTGATATCCTCTATCAACAAACAGATCCTCCACCCTGGCAATCGGAAGAACTTCTTCTTCGGCTTTACCAAGTTCTGATCGCATCAATAGACTGCTATTGGGCAAATTGTTATAGCCATATATGCGCCCTATTTCTTCCAATAAATCCGCTTCAATTTCAATATCAAAACGAAAGCCTGGAGGGGTAATATCCCAGCCTTCAGAGTGTGCATCAACTTGCATGCCCAATCCTTCAAAAATCTTGCTAACTTCTGAATCAGCCATGCTAATGCCTAAGACTTTTTCTATGCGGTTTTGTCTGATATTTACTGCATTTCTTTTCGGCAAGCTTGCTGCTGTAGTCTCTTCGGTAATTGGCCCTATACTACCACCTGTAATTTCAACGATTAATTGAGTAGCACGGTCAATGGCTCTTTCCTGCAAACTAAAATCCACCCCCCTTTCAAAACGATGAGATGAATCTGTATGTAACCCAAAGCTACGCGCTTTGCCTGCAATGGCAACGGGTGTAAAGAAAGCACACTCAAGAAAAATATCTTTTGTCTGATCGTTAACTGCAGTAGATTCACCGCCCATCACGCCAGCTAATGCCAAAACCTGTTTTTCATCAGCAATAACTAAAGCCTCACCATCTAACTTGATAGATTGCTCATTTAATAAAGTTAATTCTTCACCTTCTTCACCAATTCTTACGGTGACTGAACCTGTTAATTTCTCAGCATCAAAGGCATGTAATGGCTGACCTAATTCTAGCAGCACGTAATTAGTTACATCTACGATAGGTCCTAAACTTCTAATGCCAGAACGCCTTAAATTTTCCTGCATCCAAAGAGGAGTTTTTGCATTTGGATTGACATTTTTGATTAATCGTCCCAAATATCTAGGACAGGCTTCTTTTTCTTCAACAGAAACGCTGACAACTGAATCATGAGTTATTTCTACAGGAGTAACTTTTACAAGACTCCATTCCATTTGATTCAATACAGCAATTTCTCGCGCTACTCCTTCCACACTCAAACAGTCTGCGCGGTTAGGCGTTAAATCCAATTCTATTATTTTATCATTTAAAGAGAGGTATTCTCGTATATCTGTACCTACTGGCGCATCTTCAAACAACTCCATCAAGCCATTTGCATCGGCAGCAAGGCCCAATTCCTTTTCCGAACACAGCATGCCCAGTGATAATTCACCACGCAGCTTTGATTGTTTAATTTTAAAATTACCTGGCAACACAGCACCGACCAAAGCAGCCGGTATCTTTAGCCCTACTCTTACATTACTTGCTCCGCAAACGATTTGTATGGGTTCAGCCTCTCCGACAGCAACCTGGCAAACTTTTAACTTGTCAGCATTAGAGTGCTGATCCATAGAAATAACTTTGCCGACCACTACGCCTGTAAATTCAGCAGCAACGGGTTCTACCGAATCAACTTCCAAGCCAGCCATTGTCAGCTGTTCTACAAGCTCTTCGGTACTAACAGGTGGATTAACTAGCTCTCTTAACCAAGCTTCACTGATTTGCATAATTCTGCCTCAGTTAATTAAATTGTTCTAAAAATTTAAGATCATTTTCAAAAAACATTCTTAAATCATTAATTCCATAGCGAAGCATCGCGAGTCGCTCAACCCCCATACCAAAAGCAAAACCGGTAAAATCTTCACTGCTGATATCTACAGATTTAAAAACTTCCGGGTGAATCATGCCACACCCCATCACTTCCAGCCAACCCGTATGGCCACAGACACGACAGCCCTTACCATCACATATCACACACTCAATATCAACTTCTGCTGAAGGTTCGGTAAATGGGAAGTAAGAGGGTCTGAACCGTACCTGAATATCTTTTTCAAAAAAAGCACGTAAAAACTCATAAACAACGCCTTTTAAATCAGCAAAGCTGACATCGGTGTCGACTAAAAACCCCTCTACCTGATGAAACATTGGGGTATGAGTCACATCAGAATCGCAACGATAAACCCTTCCTGGCGCTATCACTTTTAACGGCGGTTTATTTGCTTCCATGGCACGAATCTGAACAGGCGAAGTATGCGTTCTTAATACTGTATGTGCATCAAAATAAAAGGTATCATGCATTGCTCTGGCAGGGTGGTGCTCGGGAATATTTAATGCTTCAAAGTTATGGTAGTCATCTTCAATTTCCGGCCCTTCAACTACCTCGAACCCAACACTGGAAAAAATTTTTGATATTCTTCGTAGAGTGATAGTAACAGGATGAAGCCCTGCAACGGATTGTCCCCTACCTGGCAACGTGATATCAACCGATTCACTGGCTAATCTTTTATCTAAAGCAAGTTGCTGCATCGCAACTTTAGTCTCTTCCAGTTTCTGCTGGAATTCTCCTTTAGCCTGGTTGATAACTTGCCCTACAGCACGTCGCTGGTCAGGAGAAAGTTTGCCAAGTTCCTTCATCTGCAGAGTAAATGCACCCTTTTTTCCCAGATAGGAAACTCTGACTTGATCCAATTGGGCAAGGTCTGTTGATTCTGCAAGTGCCTGTAGGCCTTGCGAGAGAATTTCTTCGAGTTTAGCCGACACAGCTCAGCTCACTATTGTAGTATTTGATGAAAAAAAAGTCAGAAAAAATGATGTTTAATAATCTCAAACACAGCGAACATTTTCATCGCTACGCTTAATTTCTGCTTATTCATGTTATTAGAGGAGTGAATTCACTCTCTCAATAAAAAGAGAGTGAATCCAAAAAGAACAGTTAACACATGCTCTTCACCTTTAATTTAGGAAGGTTTGCTTTGATTAGCTTTAGCAATCTCTGCTATTTTAGCAAAAGCATCCATATCACGGACTGCTATGTCAGCCAATACTTTACGGTCAATTGCTACATTAGCTTTAGTTAATCCGTTGATGAATCTGCTGTATGACATACCGCATAGTCGTGCAGCAGCATTAATACGGACTATCCATAAAGAACGGAATACTCTTTTTTTCTGTTTACGGTCACGGTATGCATATTGCCCCGCTTTAATAACCGCCTGTTTGGCAACACGATAAACTCTGCTACGTGCACCGTAATAGCCTTTCGCCTGCTTTAAAATTTTTTTATGTCTTGCTCTGGCAGTTACGCCACGTTTTACTCTAGCCATGATTCTTTCCTGTGATTAAGCGTAAGGTAACAAACGTGCAACCATCGGCACATCTGAAGGATGGATGCTAGCTGCTTTACGCAACTGTCTTTTACGCTTAGTCGTTTTCTTGGTTAAAATATGACGTCGATGAGATTGTCCACACTTAAAACCATTTTTGGTTTTTTTAAACCGTTTAGCAGTGCCGCTGTGGGTTTTCATTTTTGGCATTTGTTTTCTCCGATTAAATAATAAAAACATCCCTGAGAATCAAACCCGGCAAGGCAAAATGCATGGCCCGACCGAATGAGTGGCATCAAAATGATGCGTTTAACAGCTCTTTCCTTAATCTGTAAGGTTCAAATAATACAACCTATGATTACCAGTTCTACTTCTTCTTTTTAGGTGCCATAACCATAACCATTTGGCGACCTTCAAACTTAGGAAACTGCTCAACCGCAGCTAATTCTTCCAAGTCTTTCTCTACCCGCTTTAACAGTTCCATGCCAATTTCTCTATGAGCCATTTCGCGACCACGGAATCGGACAGTTATTTTGGTTTTGTTACCTTCTTCCAAAAACTTGGTTAAGCTCCTTAGCTTCACCTGATAATCGCCTTCTTCAGTTCCAGGTCTAAATTTAATTTCCTTTATTTGGATCTGCTTTTGTTTCTTTTTGGCGACCTGCTGCTTTTTATTCTGCTCAAACTGATATTTCCCGTAGTCCATTACTTTACACACAGGAGGATCAGCATTAGGTGAAATTTCCACTAAATCCATATTTGCTTCAAACGCAAGCTGTTTAGCTTCTGTTAATGTAACAATACCAAGTTTATCACCGTTGGCACCAACAACACGAACCCTTCTAGCGGTTATATCGTTGTTTAAGCGCGTAGTATCTCTTTTAGAAGCGATGCTTTAATCCTCCAGTTATTTTCATTCTTTGTCTGCAATCTCTTTATTTAGCATTTCAACTAAATTATCAATTGGCAAACTGCCCAAATCTTCACCCTTTTGCGAACGAACCGCTATAGTCTGATCTTCCATTTCTTTATCACCAATAATCAGAAGATAAGGAACGCGTTGCATAGAGTGCTCGCGAATTTTAAAGCCTATCTTCTCATTTCTCAAGTCTATTTTTACTCTATAGCCCTGTTTTTTCAATTCCTGCCTTACTTTTTCAGCATATTCTTCATGACGACTCGCTATATTCATCACGATAACTTGTACTGGAGACAGCCATAATGGAAATGTTCCTGAATACTGTTCTATCAAGATGCCAATAAATCGTTCTAAAGACCCTAATACTGCTCTATGCAACATAACAGGAACCTGTTTTGAGCCATCTTCCGCTATATAAGTTGCATCCAGCCGCCCAGGCATAGAAAAATCAACCTGAATAGTCCCACATTGCCAAACACGATCTAGGCAGTCTTTTAATGAAAACTCAATTTTAGGTCCATAAAAAGCACCTTCGCCTGGCTGTAAGTCCCACTCCAATTGCTTGTTATTGAGGGCGACTTCTAATGCTTTTTCAGATTTATCCCAGACATCATCACTCCCCACCCTATTCTCTGGACGTGTAGATAATTTGACGATAATATCGTTAAAGCCGAAGTCTTTATACACCTCAAATAATAAGTCAATAAAGGTTGAAACCTCATCTTGAATTTGAGCTTCTGTACAGAAAATATGTGCATCGTCCTGTACAAAATTCCTAACCCGCATTAGGCCATGCAATGTTCCTGAAGGCTCATTACGATGACAGGAACCAAATTCTGCCATTCTAATCGGCAAATCCCTATAGCTTTTTAAACCCTGATTAAAAATCTGGATATGGCAGGGGCAGTTCATCGGTTTAACGGCATATTCACGATATTCAGACTGCGTTGTAAAAATCATATCACCGAATTTATCCCAGTGACCAGATTTCTCCCACAGAGCACGGTCAACTAGCTGAGGCGTTTTAACTTCACCATAACCATTGACGCGTAACTTTTCCCGAATATATTGTTCTATCTGCTGATATATCACCCAGCCTTTATCATGCCAAAACACCATACCCGGGGCTTCTTCCTGAGTATGAAACAAGTTCAGCGATTTAGCCAATTTACGATGATCTCTTTTTTCCGCCTCTTCCAGACGGTGCAAATAGGCTTTTAATTCTTTCTTATCTGTCCAAGCTGTACCGTAAATACGTTGCAGCATTTCATTATCCGAATTTCCTCGCCAATAGGCACCTGCAATCTTCATCAGTTTAAAGGCTTTTAGTTTACTGGTATTTGGAACGTGCGGGCCACGGCACAAATCTGTAAAATCGCCTTGCGTATATAGAGAAAGATCTTCATTAGCAGGAATTGATTCGATTATTTCGGCTTTATAATTCTCACCTAAACCCTTAAAGAATTTAACGGCTTCATCCCGAGAAAGAACAGAGCGACTGATTTCAATATTCTGTGAAACCAAGTGCTGCATTTTTTTCTCGATTGTCCTCAAGTCTTCAGGCGTAAATGGTCTTTCATAAGAAAAATCATAAAAAAAACCATTATCTATAACCGGCCCAATGGTAACTTGCGCTTCTGGAAATAATTGCTTAACAGCCTGAGCCAGTAAATGGGCAGTTGAATGCCGAATAACATCAATGCCTTCTGAATCTTTTGCCGTTATGATGCTTAACTCAGCATTTTGCTCAATTAAATGACTGGCATCAACAATCTCTCCATTTACTTTGCCGGCTAAAGTCGCTTTGGCCAAGCCTGAACCGATTGCCTGCGCAACATCCATGACTGTTACAGCTTCATCAAATTCTCGTTTTGATCCATCAGGAAGAGTAATTACGGGCATTGTCGTTATTTTTGGCATCTACAATAAAAAAAAGCACCACATTGGGTGCTTTAGGTGTTTGGTAGGCGCGAGTAGATTCGAACTACCGACCCCCACCATGTCAAGGTGGTGCTCTAACCAGCTGAGCTACGCGCCTAAGGTCTTGTGTTCAATTCGTTTATTATAGCAAGACTTTTTCCTTATGCAAGCCCTTTAGGCAGCTTAAAGCAAATAATCATCTAATCCTCCTAGTCTTTTTACCCATATTTGGTTTTGACACAACTGTTACATTGCCTATTACGCCTATCTTGCCACGCCATCAACAAACAAATCCAGCCCTATACCGAGATAATTATTTTCTCCCAGCCACCTTCCCATTAAACCTCCAACCAAGTAGCCAGCTTATTCCCGCCACTCATATCAAATTATCATTTCAGCTTGCAGCAACTTAACCTCATCCCTAACCATAGCGGCCGCTTCAAACTCCAAATCCTTTGCATGCTGATACATTTTATCTTCTAACTGCTTTAATTTTTTTGCCGCCTGTTTTGGCGTCAGCACTTTATAGGCGGCAACAGACTCCGCCACCTTACTCTGAACTCCATTAATTGACAGACCCGACCCAGGTATTTCAAGCTCCATAATATCAGTAACTGACTTATAAACCGTTTTTGGTTCAATCCCATTTTTCAAATTAAATTCACTCTGCATTTCCCTGCGACGTTCCGTTTCATCAATTGCCTGTCGCATTGATTTAGTGATTTTATCGCCATAAAGTATGGCTCTGCCATTAATATTTCTAGCCGCTCGTCCAATGGTTTGAACTAGCGAAACAACTGACCGCAAAAAACCTTCTTTGTCAGCATCCAATATTGCAACTAATGAAACCTCAGGGATATCCAGCCCTTCCCTCAACAAGTTAATTCCCACTAAAACATCAAACAGACCTAAACGTAAATCACGAATTATTTCCACTCTTTCAACTGTATCAATATCAGAATGCAAATACCGTACTTTGACATCATGCTCCATTAAATAATCAGTCAGATCCTCAGACATTCTTTTTGTCAGGGTAGTGACTAGCACCCGCTCCTTCAGTTTCACTCGTTTATGAATTTCTGACAGTAGGTCATCAACTTGTGTTGTTGCCGCACGCACTTCAATAATGGGGTCTAATAACCCTGTCGGCCGGACAACCTGTTCAACAAAACTCACTGCATGTTCTTTTTCATACGTACCGGGTGTCGCTGACACATAGATTCTCTGTGCGGTTTTCAATTCAAATTCATCAAATCTTAACGGCCTATTATCCAATGCAGATGGCAATCTAAACCCATATTCAACCAGTGTTTCTTTTCTAGATCTATCACCTTTATACATTGCACCGATTTGCGGTACTGTGACGTGGCTTTCATCAATAATCAACAAAGCGTCGTCTGGCAAATAATCAAACATGGTAGGTGGCGACTCACCTATTTCTCTTGCCGATAAATAGCGAGAATAATTTTCTATTCCTGAGCAATAGCCGACTTCCATAATCATTTCCAGATCAAACACCGTTCTCTGCTCCAGGCGCTGTGCCTCAACCAATTTATTAACTGATCTCAATTGCTCCAACCGTTCAGCCAATTCAATTTTTATCTCTTCAACGGCAGCCAGCAGCTTTTCTCTGGGTGTTACATAATGCGTTTTTGGGTAGATTGTATAGCGAGCCAATCGCTGATCAACCTCACCTGTCAACGGATCAAACAAAGATAACCGCTCTATTTCATCATCAAACAACTCAATACGAAGCGCTTTTTCATCAGATTCGGCAGGAAATACATCAATCACATCTCCCCGAACACGATAGGTTGCCCGTTTAAGATCAACATCATTACGGCTATATTGCATTTCAGCCAAACGCCGCAGCAGATCCCGCTGCTTGATCAAATCACCCTTAACAAGATGAAGAACCATTTGAAAATACGATTCAGGCTCGCCTAAACCATAAATTGCTGACACTGTTGCAACTACAATTGTATCTTTACGCTCCAATAATGCCTTGGTGGCAGACAGGCGCATCTGTTCAATATGTTCATTTAATGACGCATCCTTATCTATAAAAGTATCAGAAGCAGGTACATAGGCTTCCGGCTGATAATAATCATAATAGGAAACAAAATATTCCACACTATTATCAGGGAAAAATTCTTTCATTTCACCATATAGCTGTGCAGCCAAGGTTTTATTGGGCGCCATAATCATAGCTGGGCGCTGCGTTTCCATAATTACATTGGCGATTGTAAATGTTTTTCCTGACCCTGTTACGCCTAGCAACGTCTGATGCACCTCGCCATCACCCAGCCCTTCGACCAACTGTTTTATTGCTGCAGGCTGATCACCTGCAGGCTCATATCGACTTTGAATTTTAAAATTTTTTTTCACTTGCCCTCTAAATGGATGTATTAGTAGACTTTCTTTCAGACAAAAATCTTGGCGTAGTTATTGTGTTTAAAATGTTCACTTGCATTTTCCCAGAAACAAAAGATGACGGCAGCCAAAGTTATATCCCTTATTTTTAAAGGTAGTTACCTTATTACTTGCTTTGCACGCCCCTTAAAAGCAGTAATAGCAGGTATAAGCAGCAAAACGAACAGGAAAAAAACTAATATCAATGGCCAAAAAACAGCCTGATTCCATGCCTCTCTTTTCTCCGCCCTTTCCTTGGCATCAATCCGTTTATACTTTAATGTATTATTAGCCATTAAGTTGGGTTTTAAATTATGGTACCAGCTATGATATAAAGAAAAGCTTTTGGGATGAAATGCAAATGCCCAAGGGGCATCTTTTCTAATAATTTCCTGCATCTGCTGGATGATATGAAAACGTTGAGGACTGTCATCCATGTTGCGCATCTGCTCAAATAACCGGTTAAACTCTGCATTATTATAGTTAACCGCATTTTCCCCGCCATACTTCACTTTTCCATTTGGACCATAAAGCAGGAAAAAGAAGTTTTCTGGGTCTGGGTAATCTGCATTCCACCCCATCAGAAACATCTGCACACTGCCGTTACGCATTTTATCCTGAAATCTATTGTAATCCGTCGGACGTACAATTAATTTAATGCCTAGCTTTGTAAACTGCTTGCGGTACCAATTCATCTGGGGCCTGCCATCAGCACCTACTGAAGTACTGTCAAAATAAAGTACCAGCGCTTCTCCTGTAGCAGGATCCACACCATTTGCATAGCCAGCCTCAGCCAGTAACTGTTCCGCTCTTTTTATTGATTTACGCTGATATTTTTCTTTAACCCAATCGTAAACATAGGGGTTCATGCCATCTTTCCCGTTTTGATAGCCATACATGCCGGGTGGCAGAATACCTTGAGGCGCAACCCCCCGTCCATTCATAAAAATGGCAATATATTCTTCATAATCTAATGCTATGGATATTGCCTGACGCAATTTCCTGGCTCGTTCGGAGTTCCCTCCGACAGCAGTATCCAGCATATTGAATCCCATGTAATAAATGGTGGGAGTTACGGCCATTTGCAGCTGTATCCCCTGTCGCTTCATCGCTTCAGTCAATTGTGCACTGCCAGTGCCTGTAAACTGTATGGCCTGATCAAAACTATTTGAGGAGATGCCTGATGCATCGAAGTAGCCTTGTAAAAATTTATTCCAATAGGGAATATTTTCTTTTTCAAGTATATAGACAACTTTATCAATGAAAGGAATAACTTGCCCAGCATCTTTTAACAAGCCTTTTTCCTTATCCCCTGCCTCGCCTTCTAACGGGTAATAATCTTTATGATAATTTGGATTTTTTAGCAGTATCATCCGCTGATTTGGGTTATTTTCTGCCAAATAATAAGGTCCAGTTCCGACGGGAAACCAATCCAAAGTAATATTTTTATCACTTAAGCCCTGCTGCTGATAAAACTCATCGGCTTCCCAAGGCATGGGGGCAAAGAAAGGCATTGCCAGCCAATACTTAAACTGCGGATATTTGCCTTTGATTCTTATTTTATAGCGATAGCGGTCCAGTACTTTTACACCTGAGAGCGATATTGATTTTATCGCTGTTCTTTTCATTCTTGCTACCTGCTTTGAAAACGAATTAAATCCTTCGATATAGTTTTTCATCACTCCTGCAATAGGCGATTGAATTTTCGGATGTGCCAGGCGTTTTATTTGCAGCACATAGTCTTCAGCTATTAATTCTCTCGTCCCTAGCTGGTTAAAATCACTTAATGTACTCACGGCTTCAATTTGTTCAGCACTTAATTGACGGTTTGCTTCAACAAAGGCTGGATGTGGCTGATACTGAATGCCCGGCTTAATCTCAATTGTATAATCTGTATAGGCAATTTCATTAACAGCTCTACCATCAATCTTATCACCCTGCAGATTAAAGTATTCAATCACAGGCATTTTTACAGCTGTTAAGGGCTCTAATTGATAAGGCCTTTTAAGGTAATGATACTGAAAAGGCGGTTCATAAATCTGGCCAATAAATACATTTTCGTTGGCACTGTAGGAAATGGCGGGATCTAAATGTTTAGGCCGCTCGGAAAATGAAGAGTATAGAATTGGTAAGTTGCCTTCCGTTTCTGAATACGGATTGTTCAACTGTGAAACATCGCAGCCAGTTAAAAACAGGGTAAAAATGGCCAGAAAAAAATTATGCATTATTTTTGTTGCAATCCTTTGTTATACTTCCAGCTATTCTAACAAACAGAAACAGATCAGGAGAGAAAAATGGGGTTCATGCAAGGCAAAAAAATTCTTATTGTAGGCTTAGCCAGTAACAAATCTATTGCATGGGGGATTGCCCAAGCAATGCATCGTGAAGGTGCAGAACTTGCCTTTACTTTTCAAAATGACAGATTAAAAGACCGTGTTGCAAAGATGGCCGGAGAATGCGATTCGAATATTACTATTGAGCTGGACGTATCGAGCGATGATCAAATCAACAATGTGTTTACCGAATTAAGCAAGCATTGGGATGGACTTGATGGCATTGTGCACTCAGTCGCTTTTGCACCGCGCGAAGCCTTAGATGGCGATTATGTTGAGGCCACCACTCGGGAAAATTTCGCAGTTTCTCATGATATTAGTTCATACAGTTTTACCGCACTGGCCAAGGCAGGCAGAAGCATGATGAAAGGACGTAATGGTGCGCTGCTAACACTTAGCTATTTAGGTGCTGAACGGGCAATTCCTAACTATAATGTAATGGGTGTTGCAAAAGCAAGCTTAGAAGCAAACGTCCGTTACATGGCTGCAGCTTTAGGTGCAGAAGGCACTCGGGTAAATGCGGTATCTGCCGGCCCAATTAGAACCTTGGCCTCGGCCGGCATTAATAACTTTAAATCCATGCTGAGCAAAGCGGCTGATACTGCGCCATTAAAACAGAATGTAACTATAGAACAGGTCGGCAATGTAGCTGCCTTTTTATGTTCTGATCTTGCTTCCGGTGTGACAGGAGAAATCACCTATGTTGATGGGGGATATAATATTGCTGGCATTGTGGCCGATTAAGAAGATAAACCATAAAGCGGACTTCAGTCCGCTTTGCTTTATATTGTCAAATAAGCCTCTAGATCTTTTCCAAGGCCTATTCTTTCTTAAAGCATTCACAGGAAAAACTTCACATATCCACTAAGTCTATAAAATTATAGCGAAATAATCCTGATAAAAAGATCGTATTTCACTACACACCAAATCATGCATCATGGATGAATCAAATCGAAGTATGGTTTAGTATGTTGGCAAAAAAAGTGGTAAAAAGAGGATGCTTAAAAGTAGGGAAGATTTAAATGCTAAGATTATGGAGTTCATTGATTATTTTTAATGAAACCATGGCTAAGCCCTTTAAATGGACTTATCAAGGCAAGGTAATAATGGTGTAATAAACCTAATACGTGGACCTACGGGTTGTTGTACTAGCTACATTTCCCACATTCACAGGCATAGGTAATGGTTAACTTCGGCCGATCAGTAGCAGTACTATCTTCTTTAGAAGCAAAAGACACATTCACCCCGCCCATACCTTTAAGCAACAGCCCTTCATTTGCATAAAGTCCGTTATGCCAACCCTGTACCAACGATGTAATATCCCACGTTCTTGATACATTATCTGCAGTTATCTCAGTGCTGGCCAATACTGTCGCATCAAAATTGCCACCGCTGCCACCATCCCAGTTCTGACTGCCGTCAGCAGTTTTCCAGGTAGCACCATCCGCAGTCCCACTGCCTGCCTTGGTCCCTTCCGTCCAGTTTTGTTTTATGCGATGCACGCCAATCAAAGCATCTGCATTAGCTTTGCTAGATGATGTTTGCTTGAGTTCAAGCTGTGCTGAAATTATATTTGCTTCAGCAGGAATACCGGATAAATCAAACTGGATAAGTTGGTATATCTCAGCCCATGAGGTTGATGATACTTCCTGTTTGTAATTGCCATAATTGAGGTCTGTATAAAAAAAGAAAGCATGAAGCGCCGCATCCTTCCCTGGGTCTGTTCCCAATTGAAGAGCTATAGTTGTAAAAGGATATTGGTAAACTTTCTCTCTATTACGGTTAATGGTATAACTCGCACCATTAGCATATGACCCCACTACCTTAATATTTACCGGCGAACCAGCCGTTATCGTTGCACCAGTAATATCTGTAAATTCAGCAAGGTAGCTATGGCTGCCAAAGCTAGTATCTGGAATATCTGCATAGCCCGTACAATTTTGTCGGTTAAGCCACCACACTGCATGCTGGTATCCTGCCTGGGCAATATAGAGCGCACTATCCTGCTGCTGTTCACGATTCACATTACCGGCATTGACTGCTCCTTCACGGCTAAGCAGATAGGCGACTGCAGCTAAAATAGTGAGGGTAAATATCACGGGTAACAGAATAAAGGCACGTTGATTTTTGCGTTGCGTGGTTCTAGTTAACTGTATGGGTGCCATGTTTAGTGGTAAGTAAGATTCCTCCCTTTGGCCGTAAGCACAGGTTCTTGTCATCTCGACGATGGGAGAGACCTTGCATTCAAAATACTTTCTACCATTCATCGGTTAAATCTTTCCAGCTTGGATTTATACTATTCACCAAAGCGTTCTTCTTTTCTCTACGCCATTTTTTTAATTGCTTTTCCCGCCTGATAGCTGAAATCACATCCTCTGTATGTTCAAAACACACCAGCTTATTGACATTATATTTTTCAGTAAAGCCTGGGGTCAGTTTTTGTTTATGCTCGATTGTTCTTCGCTCAAGGTTATTGGTTACACCGATATAAAGCACTTTATTGTTCCAGTTGCTTAATAGATAGACGTAATAAATATCGGATTGTGGCATTTTGATTCCATTTTTCATGTTTGTTGTTTGAAAGTCATAGAGCAAGATTCCTCCCGTTGGTTGGAATGACAGGCTCTGGTCATCTCGACGATAGGAGAGATCCTGAACTCCGAATATTGGCAAGGTTTCTCCTCTGCCTGCAATAGACATAACAATCGTCCTGCTAAAACAGCTTCATAGCCCACTGCCAACACCAACCCGAGTATTGAAGATGCTTGGCTCTCCATCTATAGGGGTTATTTCCAGGGTTATGTCTACTAAAACTGTCCGCCCTGCCCCCTGCGGAATACGTTTTACTTCAAAAATTGAAACATTTTCGGCAACTGGGTTTTCCTGATAATCGGTACCATCAGCAGGATTAATATTTGGCACGCGCTGCATCAAGGTTGTGCCGTTAAGGAAATAAACCACAGGGTCTAGCCAATCATCACCCTGAGGGCCATCTTCATCGTCATCTTTTCCATCCCCTTCATCGACAGAGCCATCAAAATCGTCATCAAATCCCAGGATGCCTGGGGCACCGGATTCCCTCATACTATGTCCCATATCTTCATCTATGGAGCCATCGTTATCATTGTCGATATTGTCCAGCTTATCTTCATTAAACAAACTATCTTCATCATCATCCGCAACTGCTGACTCATCAATATAGCCATCACCATCATCATCAATAAGAATAATCCCAGACTTATTATCATTAGTCATATCCCCTTGAGTATCCTCATCTATCCGTTCTGGCTCACCTGCATCACGCGTACCATTATTATTGACATCCAGAAAATCCTTATCATTATTGGCATCTGCCCAGCCATCTTTATCACGGTCTAGAGTGGGATCCAGTGTAACCGCCAAAACATCACGTTCTGATTCGCTATATGCCGTATTAGGGTTCTCACCTAAGGGAATCATTAACCGCCGTGTCATACGCACTGATTTAATCATTAACTGCATAGCAAAACGTCCTTGCTGCAGACTATCATTGCGTGCACGAGTGCTGCTTTCTGCATTTAACGCAATTTCGACCAATCCCTGCATACCAGCAATCAGAATTCCGGCAATGGTCACCGCTATCAATAGTTCAATAAGGGATAACCCCATTTCTGCATGAGCTTTCTGTTTCATCGACTAATTAGGGTTTCTAGGCTTTGTGCACTATTCTCAAGTTCTACCCGCAGCCATAATAGATTAGATGTATCGCCAGTATAAGGATCCCCATCTGCATCAGTATTGGGATCAATTAAGGTAAATGGGTCGGTATCGGCATCGTATAATGCAAGAAAAACCAACACTCGCTCTGTTTGGCCTGCTGGGTCAGAATAACTGCTAGGGCTAGAGCCATTACCTGCTATTTTCGCTGAACTTAATATATCTGCGAACGGTTTAGCCTGAATTTCTTCCATCCGCTTAATTAAGGCATAATGCTGACGAATCAATGCCTCATGAATGCCTGCTCCCTGAATGCCTGACTGTATTGCTTCCATCGCTGGCGCTATGGCTATAGCCAAGATGAACATTGCCACTAATACTTCAACATAGGAGAAACCTTGCTGCACACAAAATATTGAAACATTTTTTTTCATTGTACTGCCACGCGGCCAGTCATGGGGCTAATGCTAATTATTCGTGTTTCTCCAGAGTAACTAAGAGTAATGGTAGCTGAAGCATTCAACATATGGTCTCCACCCGACTGATAATACTTTGGATTGCCATACTCGTTAAAGGCAAGAGACGGCCTGCTGCCATAAATTCCCTGGTAATTGATACTGTAATCCAATAAATCGACACCTGCAGTTACTGCATCTGTTTTCAGGTTCAAGATATATTTTTTTTTGTCTACTGGGTGGTAAACATCATAAGTCCCAGTACCTGACAGCAGCCTATAAACTTTCACATCATTATTTGTCTTATTGACAATAACGCCATAAGGAATATGGGTACGCATAGACTCTATGCGTGCAAAGCGTATTGCCTGGGCAACTTCTGCTGCAGCGAGATCCAATTTTCTATGATCATTGGAAGCTAGATTAGGCATTGCCACAATAGCCACAATACTCAATATAGTCACTACTGCCATTATTTCGATATAAGTGATGCCCAGCTGTTTTTTAGCAGGACACCTGTCGGTTAATATACCGGCTCTCATCCAGGCGCAATGCTAATCAAAATACCAGCTAAAGCCAAACAGCACTAAACTAGCATTTATGCTGTTATTTGGCAGCTTGCTATTGGCATTCGACATATGATGGAAACGCCAGCCAAAATCAAGCGATAAATTGTCTGTTGCAAAATAATGCATGCCCAAACCAGCCTGCGGATAAAAAATTAGGCCATCGGCCTGATCTTTCAAGTCAAAATCAAGCACACCGATTCCCCCGCCGATTTCCATATAGGGCACCCATTGTTTGGAAGAGAGAAAATTATAGCGCAGTAAAAGGCTTAATCCTGCAGAATAGCCAGAATTAGGCTGATAGCCCAATAGATACTCACCTTGAAATACAGCATCCAGATTGCCTCTGTACCATGAATCGTTTGCCACAGGATCACTTAGTCCAATACCTAGCTGTGGCAGAATTGTGGCATATTCTACGTTTCGCCCATCCCCATTTCCAGCAATGCCGAGTGAAAAGGCTTTGCCCCAGCCAGCCTGAAGCCCTGCATATATTTTTCCATCTCCAAAACGCTCCATATTCGAATGGTCAGCATAAGCTATTGAAAGAAAGCCACATAAAAAAACATTAAGAAAAACAAATAAAGTCTTTATAGTCATGATTTTCTGCCTCGATGAGTTTTTGTTTTTATCGTTAAATCAGTATAGTATAATCTTGAAATTAAGAATTCTGCACTGTTGATTTTCACTCCACATGAGCAAATATTTTGTCTATGCATAAATTACTCATTTTGCTCCTGCCAATAGCATTGTTGCCAGCTTGCCAGTCTTTACCGCAAATGCAGAATAAACAGGATCCAAGCACTGGCGTTAAGTATGAGTTTTCATTTATTAAACAGCAGTCGGTATTTGGCCAGATAGGCGAAATTGAAATAGAGTCTGGCGATTCTTTACCAGTTATAGCCCGCTATTTTGGACTGGGCTTTGATGAAATCACTTTAGCAAATCCAAAAGTAGACCCTTGGCTGCCTGAGTCTGGCGTTAAGATTAAACTGCCATCACGATTTATTCTGCCTGATTCGCCTAGAACAGGCCTTGTATTAAATTTAGATGCCAAGCGACTTTTTTATTACCCTAAAAATAAAAAAAATAAGGTTATCACCTTCCCAATTGGGATTGGCCGCAAGGGCTGGAAGACACCGACAGGGAAAACTAGAATCATTGCTAAAAAGAAGCACCCTAGCTGGGTAGTACCAAAATCAATACTTTTAGAACATGCAAAAAAAGGCGACCCATTACCTGGGGTTGTAGCTGCTGGGCCCAACAACCCTTTGGGAGATTATGCAATACGCCTTGGTATTCCGGGATATTTGATTCATGGCACCAATAAACCCTATGGTGTTGGCATGGCTGTCAGCCATGGCTGTGTTCGGCTGTATCCTGAAGATATTGAATTATTATTTAAGCAGGTAAAGACCAAAATGCCTGTACGCCTGCTTCATCAGCCTTTCCTAATCGGCTGGAATAGAGGCGAATTATATATACAGGTGTACCCAAGAACACAGTTCAATAAAAACAGGAACCGTAAGCGGCTCGCCAGTTTCAAAAGAAAATTAAAACGCATTGAACACGGTTCAAAACGCCGTATTGCATGGCATAAGGTAGAAACGGCGATAACCCGAAGCAATGGCATTGTTATCCCTGTTTTTGCCGATAATGTCAAAGATGAGTCTACAGCCAGATTTAGCCATCCGTTAAATTTAGACCAGCATGTACGGCCTGCATCTTTAGCCGGTGAATCCTGGCGCATCAAGGTAACAGAATTTCCTGATGGGTACTCAGCCAAACGGTTTGCAGTTATGCTAAATCATCAGGGTCCTCCTGTTCCTGCCCATATGGTATCAGGCAATAGCGGATTTATAGTTGTTGCAGGGCCTTTTGATTCGGAAAAAAAAGCGCGAACGTCCATAGCACAGTTACATATTGATTTTGGGCTAGATGCAACACTGATTGAACCGGGAAGTGATGTTCCCGGTATGCAGGATAACTTCCCATTCTTTTCCTATATGCTGTCGTTTTTAGATTAGTTTTTTAGACTTAATGATAGTATTTAGGCAACTGGAAATAAATAACCCACCCATTTAACAACGGATTTTTGTTTGTATTCGATTTTGTTGTGTAGGGCGCATAGCAGGCTATGTAACCGAAGCAACAAAGTCGAAGATGGACAAAAAGGCAAGTAAGGTGGGTGGGTTATTTGCTTCTAGTTGCCTTAGGTAACGCGCATTAAATAACCTACCCAGATTGCGCAGGGTTTTTATTCGTCTTCAAGGCGCTACAAAGGGAGCATAGCTAGCTATGTGACCGAAGTTGCAACGCTGAAGACGGATAAAAAGACAAGCAAGATTGGTGGGTTATTTATTGCGAGTTGCCTTACTAGGGGCCGCCTAATAATGGTAGCGCAATTGAGCGATTAAAATATTGTCTTCAGTCGCTTTGTAAACAATTCTATGTTCATCATTGATCCGTCTTGACCAATATCCGGATAGACCATGTTTTAATGGTTCTGGCTTGCCAATCCCATCAAAAGGCTGGCGCTGAATATCTTTAATAAGTAAATTAATCCTTTTGACAATGGCTTCATCTGTTTTTTGCCAATAAAGATAACTGTCCCATGCTTTAGGCGCAAAAGTGAGTTTCATTCAATTAGCTTTTTCTCAATGCCTTTACCGCCCTCAAGTTCTGCAATTGATTCAAGTAAATTCAGAGCGTTAGCAGGCGAACGAAGCAAATATGTAGTTTCTTCCATCGCTTGATAATCCGCTAAAGAAATCATCACTACAGGGCATTCGCGTTTCCTGGTAATAATAATAGGCGCATGATCATTACAAACTTGTTCCATAGTTTTAGACAAATTTGCACGTACAGCAGTATAGCTTATGGCATCCATAAGAGCCCCTTTTGGTACAGATTAAAGTACAGGATTATAATGAAACGTAGCTTAAAAATCCAGTGCGAGGTTTAAAATGCCAAACCCTCAGCTTTCTCGCTTGATCTGCCAGAAAAATTATCTTCAAATTCACTCAGCACACCAGCTTCTCTGGCCAGTTGCCGAAAATTTTCTGAACGATTGGTCATATCCGAGGCCAGCAAGATCAATTCCAGTTCCAATGGCGGCAATGATTTCATCAAATTTTTTACCAAGGCAGGGTTGACTCCATTACTGCCAAAATCACCCAATGACAAGGCTCTGGAAAAGCCATAAAACTGCTGCATCCGGCTTTCGCATAACTGGCTATAGCGCACTCTGTTTTTACTATTTTTTAGCGATTCTTTTATCGCCAGAGTTGCCACCCCCGCATTAAAAAAGGCATTCTGCACACCATGAGAAAATATGGGATCTGCAAAGGCGGCCGCATCGCCAATACTGTAATAATTTTCACCGCAAATATTTGTAGAATAGTAAGAATAATTAGGCCTAAACTGCAGGGAACCTTCAATAAACTGGGCAGATGCCAGCAAAGCATTCAGATGGGGCAGTGTTTCGCAAGTCTGTTTGAAAAAACTTTCGCGCTGCTGTCGCCCCATACCCTGCGTGCGTTTGGTAGGGACAATCAGTCCGACACTGGTTTTTTCTCGCAGTACAATATGCCAGACCCAGCCTCCTTCTAAAGACATTACAAAAGTGACGGGCTTAACGTCAGCCAAAGCTTCAAAAGGATGGCTCTGGCAATCTACCCCAACAAAATGGGAGTTTTTAAAATATCCCCACATGGATAAAAAATTCATTTCTGTGCTGACAGTTTGCCGGGATTTAAACTGATTGGCCAGACAAGTGCTATGTCCACTGGCATCAATTACATATTGGCACTTGATTGTGCCATTACTATTGCTTTGTTCACGCTTATCAGAATAATAGACCTGTGGGTATAGCGGATCAGTAAAGTCAGCGGCTTTCACAGACACTTGATTAAACACTTTGGCGTCACAGCTTTCTGCATGCTTTAGCAGAATATCATCGAAAATATCACGTTCAACATGAAGCCCGGATTCAGTATAGCCAAAATCGGCAAAATTCATCTGATGAACTTTATCATTCCAGACAGTTATCCCGCCTGCTTTGGCAACAAAGCCCTGCTGCCGTATTTTTTCCGATACCCCGATCATATCTGTGAATTTCCAGAAATGAGGAATTAGGCTTTCGCCAACCTGATTACGTGGAAAAATGGCCCGTTCAAATAATACGACATCAATGCCTGCCTGAGCCAAGTGCGTGGCGGCACTGCTCCCGGCAGGCCCGCCACCAATAACCAATACATCGCACGACTTTGGGATCACTTACATATCACCTAGCACGGCTTTAGAGCTTGGATTTTGCAGCCATGCGGCTATATCTTTTCCCAGAGTTCTTACACAGCGCCCTAAAATGGCACAGGTTCCTTTATAGGCACCAAACATGCCGCCTCCAGAATAGCGTCGCCCTCTAAAATCGCCTAATACACGGCCATTTTGAGTTAACTTGCCTTTTACTACAACCGATTTAGCTCCTGACCAGGCTCCCCCGCCACCGCCTTGTACTTCTTCAATTGTAATGGATAAAGTCTGAGCATTTCTTTGTTTAGAATTTGAATCCGTCAATATATTTGCATATTGGCTGCTTGCATTTTTTTCTATAAACTGAGTTAATTTTCCTGTCAAATTGCATTCATTTTTTACTGCATCCCTAATATATGAGTCTTTTTTGAAGACAATAGGTTTAATAACTAAAGTGCCTGTTCCAGTATGCTGAACGGCTTGGGCCTGAACAGGCGTTTGCTCCTGAGTAGGCTTGACGTTATTATTTTTGTTAGGACAGCCGGTTAAGCTTGCCAATATAACGAATAAAAACAAATAATTGAATTTCATAATATCCTCTTTTTAATAAATAAAATAATCAAGTTAAATATGGGATTTCAGTATCAGTTGGCCAAGCCTTGGCATCCACCTATTGACTGATACGCAATACTTCCCATAATCCGAACCAAAAAGCTTTTCAAGCATAGGTTCTTCATAAAACACTACAAACAGCTGAAAACATAGGGCAACACATATGCCGTAAATAATCATTAGGGGTATTGTATAAAGCAATGCCCACCCAGAAATAAAAAATAAAACACCGACATACATTGGGTTCCTAGAATAATGATACAAGCCTCTGACTACCAGGTTTTTTGGTGCGTCAATAGGCGCAGGCGTTCCCTTGCCAAAAGTGACAAAATCCCACACACACCAGCTGTAGATGGCGATTCCAATGGCCATTAAAAACAGTCCGCTAAGTATTGAGTATAGGTCGCCAACCTCTGCCTCTTGAATAATTGACCACGGAACCATAACCGCTACCGTTCCTGGAACCAGCAAAGTAAAAACAATAGATTTAATAACTAAAATTCTCATTTTTATTGACTTGCAATTAAACTTTTTTGGTCTTAATAATAAGTGGACACAGGGCAAAGCCAAGCATTACACCAATAGCCACCACCCCAGATAAAATTCTTAACGAGGTACTTTCTGCAGTAATCAGGCTGCCAAAAGCCAAAGCACTGGTCAGCATGGAGGCTGCCATTGCCTGATAAGTCAAAGCAATATCTCCGCCTCTGTTTTCCTGATAAAAAATGCCATAATCAACACAGATTGCAACAACCAATAGAAAACCGACTAAATGCAAAAAACTGATAGCCTCGCCTGTATAAGACCAAAGGGCTAAAATTAAAAAGGCTGCTAACACTGCAGGCAATAAAGTCTGTACCGTTTTATAAAGACTTCTATACCGCACTAGCAGCACCAATATAATGAAAGCTAAACCTATCATCAATAATCTTTGCGCTCTTTCTGTATAGTCTTCGGTCATATTGTTCAGCATATCTCGCTGACTGAAGTACTGCGCATTTTCTATGTTTTCCAGTGCTTTTTTTATTGCCCTGGGCTGATGATCAGAAAGCCAAATCATAATAACAGTCTGCTTTTGACCGATAATAACACGGCTATCAATCAGTTTGCTTACTGGTGTTTCTAGTACTTGCTGCAGAGCTAACGGTTGCTTTAAAGAATAATCTAAAGTACCCAAACGCTTAACAGACAGTCCCTGCTTTTTAAGCGCCTGCTTCCAACGCCGGCGATTTTCAGGGGTTAAATATTTTTCCAGCTGCATTTGGTTTTGCTGCTGCCTACGGGCTGAAAGCAACCAAGGGTACAGACCAAAATAGTCAGATAATTCTCCCGACTGTTTTAATTGCTCTAAAACGGGGTACACCTGTTCAACTTTTTGCAGAGCTGACTCAACATCAACACCTGTAACCATTACAAAGCGACCAGGCTCTATGCTAGTCATTCTGGCTCTGATCTGCCTATCTTTCTGCTTTAGGTAATCGAGTTCTGGCGTCAGTTCCTGCATATCCTTCATCCAGTGCAGAGAGTTCAATCCAAAAAAAGACATGCCCAGCATTATTAGTAACGCAATAATTAGCCATGGTCTAAACCGCTGACAAACCCCCGCCCATTGACTTACTAGGGGGACATTTAAATGCTTGCTGCTTTTAGCCGTCATCAAATCAGGAAAGACAAAACGAGTCAACAGCAGGCTAACAACAATGCCTGTTACAGCAAACACCGCTACTTGCTGAAATCCTGGGTAGCCAGATATGCCTAAAGCGATATAGCCTATCATGGTGGTAATGCCTCCGAGCAGCATACTCGGCCATATTTTAGCAATAACAGCCATTCTTTTGCTTGGATTTACCGATTGCGCGTGGGCAATGGCATGGATAGGATAATCAATGCAAATTCCTATTAAAGTTGCGCCGATTGCCACCGTCATGCCATGAACATAGCCAAAGATTAACTGAGTGCTAATAATTGATCCTAAAATGACAATAGCCAATAAAGAAAACACCTGAAACAGCACAGCAAATGAACGGAATATCAGCAGAAACAATAGCATTAGGGCAATGGAAGAAAAGATGCTTACCTTAGCAATGTCTCCCTGTATCAGTGTTTGCGTTGCCACTGCAAAGACCGCCACACCTGTCATTTCCATTTGATACTGTGCTAACGGGTTCAGCTGCTGAAAGGTTTTATTAATGGCTATCTGAATACGGCTTTGTGCAGGGGCATCCAGACCTGCCATGGCTGTTTCCAGAATCAGGTTTTTGTATGGTGAATTTGGGCTGGCCATCTGCTGCATTTTACCGCCCAGCGATTGAAAACCCTTTATCGTCAGCAGCAGTGGATCATGTATGGCAAGTTTTTTGACCATTGCACCCTGTGGAGACAATAAAGTCTGTTTTAAGAATATTGCTCTTTGCTGCAACCCTTGCGGAGAAAACAGTTCATCCAAATTTTGTCCGGGTTCTAGACTATAAAATGCATTGCCATAGTCTGCGTAAAGACTTTGTATAGTCTGTGTTATTTTATTTTGCTGTCCTGGAGACCACGCATCAACCACGCCATCAATTGCTTTTAGCTGATTTCGCAAGTTTCGCATAAAGCTCCTGCTTGGTTCACTTTTGTCCTCTGAACCAATCGAAAGCAAATAACGCCGAGACAAAGTGCCTGACTGCATTTCATTGGCCAGTAAAATTTCTTCTGCATTATCGCCCGCTATAATAAAAGCTGAAAGATCTGTTTTAAAATTAACTGAAAATATCGCACAAAAAGCCAATAAAGGAGGCAGCAGATAAAACAGACCCTTTCGCCAATTCAAACTATTCCCCTGTTAATTCGCTATACAGCCGGTTTGCAACCTTTTTAACTTTATCCCCCTGTGCAACCTGCTGCAGCATAAACTCACTTAAATCACCATCAGCCTGTTTAATAATAATGGTATCAGCCGGCTGTTCAGTCAAGCCAGAAACTACAATGCTAAATTCCGACTGACTCTGCAGTTTTGATTTTAAGGTCATTACCCAACGCGCAGGCTTATTGCTAAACTCTATCAGATACATTCGTCTCAATAGCGCTTCATCAGCAGTAACCAAGGCTTTAAATACTGCAATATTAAGACTGAGCGGATTATCATCATCCATATCAGTCTGATGATGCATAGAATGGCCAGGGTCAAAATAAAACATTTTATCGGCTTTAATTCCCATCAATAGCCGTTTGGGCTTTAGCTGTTCTCTAATCATTAAATCTGGAGCGATGGAATACATATAACCGCTGCCATGCCATGGCTGATCCATCAATTCCAGGGTTCTAATTTCCTGATAGGCTATTTTAACAGCAGTCTCAGATTGCATTCTCTGCATTAGGCTGGAAAGTGAATCCTCGGCATAACTGTTGCCAGAAAGCAAAAAAATAACCAACAGCCCCCCTCTTTGAAAAAGAGGGAACAGAGGTTTTTTTTTAAAAAAAAGCTTCATCGTGCCTGCACATCCATCCAAATTTTACGGCCATTAACAAACATATTTTTAATTGTAGATTTAGGGTCGGGAATATCTAATTCAGGAAAACGAAAATGCCGATAAATATACTCACCCAAGGTCAGTAGACCAATCATCAGATAAATAAATACACCGTTATATAGTGCCCACCATTTATCATTGCTAAAAACAGCCAATACAATGCACATCATCACATTAAAGGCAAAAAAACCAGTCCAGAGAATAGTCAGCTGACGGCAATACCGAAGAAGCTGTGGCGGGATTTCAGAAAACTCCAATCGAACAAAACTTTCTATAAAGGGTGGCCCCTTCCCTTTTAACAAGGTCCTGCCAAAAAAATACATCAGCATTAACTGAATTAATACCGGTAAAATTTTTGCCGTTACAGTCTGCAGATAATAGGCCCCCAATAGTAAACCAATTGCCAGCAGTGCCTTGTATATTTTGATTTTCACCCTGCGGGCAGCAAATGACTGCATCAGAAATATGCCAGAAAATATAGCTGGTGCAATCCATACTATGCCGCTTTCTATTCCCTTATAAACCAGATAGGGATAAATCATAAATAGACAGGTAACAAAAATGCTTTTAATAATGCCAACCATTCCTTAACCACTTATAGGGTGATAACGCTTAACCCTGTATATTTGAAAATAGATAAAACTAAACAGTAAAAATACAGCAGAACTCACACTGACAATCTTATCAGTCAGTGGAATTAAGCTCAAAGAGCTGGCTAATTCAACCATAATCAGGGTAATTAATACAGTGGCAATGGTTTTATTTTTTAGCCGAGTACAAAAATAGGCACCCAAAGGTGCACCCACCACTACGACAGGAATAGCGGCCAGCCAATAATTTTCCACTTGGACTGTAAAACCGCCAACAATAAATAAATGCAGAGCAAAACCGACAACCGAGTTAAAAGCCATCAACACCACAGAGGTTGCTGTAGATAATTTTTCCGATAGCCGAAACAATAATACCATCACAGAAAAACTGATGATATCAATGCCATTCCCTACCAGACCTGTCAAACAGCCTCCAATAAAGCCGGTAAAGACAAGAATTAGCACTTCTCGCCTACTGTAAATGGGCAAGCTGTCATTATAATCGCGCCGTTTCCAGTTAAGTAAAAACAGAGTCAATGCAAAACTGACTATCATAGCCGTAAACAGCATTTTTAATAAATCTGCCGGCAAAAGAGGAGCTATAAAAACGGAACCCAGCATTACACCTGCCACCCCCCCTAAACTTGCCCATATAATAACCCGCCATTCAACAGCAATGCGCATAGCAATAATGGTGAATGTTGCAGCCATCATGCCGACACTTTGAATCGCCAAAGAAAATATTTTGGCATCCTGAGGTGAAATATGAAGCACTTTGGTAAAAATAGGAAAGGCGATGGCTCCACCGCCTTCGCTGGTAGCGCCTGCAATAAAAGAGCCGAAGACCATGGTCAGCGTAATGGGCCAGTTTTGAGACACCGTCTGGAGGGAGTTTGGGCAGGTATAGCTGTACCAGATACACCAGACAATAACAGCCAGTGTAATGCTGAAAAAAACAGGCTTATTTATCTTTCCCATAGTTTATATGGGGAAGTCATATTGAATAATATTCACCAGGATTCAGGGAGTTTCCGCTCAATTCTCAGTCCTTTTCCTTCCATAACAATATATTGGCCTTTAGTTAATTCCTTCATGATTTTATTAACCATTTCCCTAGAAGAACCTACCATATTAGCCAGTTCCTGCTGTGTGGGTCTATTATTAATCACCATAATATCGCCCTGCTTTACAGCCATATCCTGAAGCGTCTGAATGGTTCTTTCATAGACATTGGACAGAGCAAGCTGCTTAACTTTACTGGTTAGCCTTTTTACCGTGCCTGCCAAATCCTGAATCAGGCCAAAAGCAACATCCGGATGATTTGAAAGCCAGATTTTAAAGTCAGCCTGGGCGATAATTGCACAGCTGGTTTTTTCAAGGGCAATAACTGATGCAGACCTTGCATCATTGCTAAGTAGAGCCAACTCGCCAAAATAAGATACTGGC
>Ga0256840_1000749_pt1 | contig 32492 bp, 29 predicted proteins | sample 355202metaG_FD_185969 | JGI IMG/M metagenome (GOLD analysis project Ga0256840, IMG submission 185969) | Hydrothermal vent microbial communities from Mid Atlantic Ridge, Atlantic Ocean - 355-202 | ecosystem: Environmental > Aquatic > Marine > Hydrothermal vents | place: Atlantic Ocean: Mid...
TCACGATATATAAATGTAGTAATTGCTACCGAATTGTCAATATTTGATTTTTCTAAATACCTTTCAACAGACATTAAGTATTTTTTAGCGTCTAAATCTAATTTGTTTAAATAACTTTTAAATAGATTTACATTACTTAAAATATCTTTCATTGGGTTTGTCGTTTCCTTGTCTTTATATAATTGTGAAAAAATATGTTTCTTAATTCTTTTATAGCGTTCTGTTTTGACTATTTTTGGTAAATCATAAGTTATTGCATCATAATCTTTTAGTTTTCTAAACAGTTCATTGTCATCAATATGGAATATAATTACATTGTAAGTTGTATTGGTAATAGATTGATTTCTAAATTTTTCAGATTCAAAAATCATTATTGGTGTAGGAAAATCTTTAAATAAATAAACGCCATCAAATGCTTTGGTGTAAAATGATTCGGTTTTGTAAATTAAGGGTTTTAGCTCTAAATTTCTATTGCGTAAATCGCCATATTTTCTAACGGATTTTAATATTTGATGATGTAGTTTTTCATCTACAAAATTATTTTCGGTATTAAAAAGATTTACTAATTGTAATTGTTCTTTTTGTACGGCATTTAAATCGTTTATTAGGTTGAAATAAATTTTAATGTTGTCGTATTTTAACAAATCAAAAGTTTCGTAAAAAACATCAATACCTTGGTTAAAGTCTATTGTTAAAGCAGATTGTTTGGTAATGTCTTTAATTTCATTTTCGTAAGTGTTAAAAATTAATGACATCAACTCTTTATCAAAACTATGAAAAGGTTCAAAAATCCATTTGTTTTTTTGTAAAGGTGAAATAATTATGGCATGTGGGTTTGCATCACCATTATTTAAATAGTGAGTCATTCCTTTTTCTTTGGCTATTTCTGGCGACCAACCTTTGCCATCAATTGTAAAATTTGTTAATTTTGTAGGTGTAATACCTAACAATTTCAAACATTTATTATAACGTTCTACTAAAAAACCTGAGATTTTTATAGCGTCTGGATGGTATAATTTTGCTTGTATTAATTTTTCCATTTTTTTAATCAAAATTAGTGTTTGAACTTTTTTTCTGCTGCTATTCTAACATTCATTTCTTTTACTCTATTATCTACTTTGCGTTTAAAATCGGTGTCTGCAATTATTGCCATATTATCAAGGTAGCGAATTACTTCTTGACGACGTATATCTTTAAAATCTAACCCTTTCATGTTTTGACGCATTACATCTTGTAGCATGGTAAATTTTGTGTCGTAATTTTTCCTTAAAAATAGTTCTGGTTTATCTAACCATTGTTCTGGTAAATCAAAATCGGTTAAACGCATAGAAACTGCTTTTTGAATATTACGAATATCTCTTGAAGAGAAAAATGGGAATGTTGCCTGAATTTCTTTATATAATTCGGCGTAAAATAGATGCTGATTGTCTTTAAATTTTGCTTCAACGTTTTCGTAGATGTTTAATACACGTTGTTCTGTTGGTTTGTTAGTATGTTTTAATATTTCATTTAAGTTTTTTGCCAAACCTTGTTCGCTCAACCATTTGTATTCGGGTTTTTCCATATTAACAAAACTGGGTAGTGTCTGATCTAATTTATTCCACCAAATATAGTCTTGATCTAAAAAGTCAGCTGTTTTTCTTGCTCCATCAATTTTAAATCGTCCTTGAATACGAGAAATTACAGCTTTATCTAACATTTCTGGTAGATTGGTAAATAAACCTACTGAAGAGTTGCCATAATTTACAGCATAAGCACCTTCGGTATAACGAAGAAAAACACCTATTACTTCTTTTACACCAGCAGAAACTCCTTGTGCTGTACGCTCTTGTAGGTTGTTTTCGGCATCATCTATTGGCGCAAAAATTAATTTTGTTGGGTCTTGCATTGGTTTCATCCATTTTACCATTTTCTCAGCAGAACCACCTTGAAAAGTAGAGATTAGTGTGTCTGGCATTGGATGAAATAAAAATGGAATATCCAATTCGTCGCTATATTCTTTTAGTTTTGTGGCAATTGCAGCAATTAACATGGATTTTCCTGTTCCAGGAATTCCGTACCCCATAAATACAGGCATAAAACCTCCTAACTCTTGAAACGGATTTTTCTTTGCTTCAAAATCATAGGCTAACATGCGCTCTACCAATCGTTTTGCAAAATGTTTTGCGTCACGATTACCAACAATTTGTTCAAATTTAATTTTATTGAATTCAACACTTTTAATATGGTCGTTAAATTCGGTATTCCAACCCGAAATTACAAATGCTGATTTTTCTAATTTGTAGGTTCTGTCTTCTAAAGTTTCAGTATAATTTAAGGAACTTTTTCTTTGATATATTTCATCAATTAATGCTTCAAAATAAACGACCGTAAAATCAATTATATCTTGTTCTGTTTTTACAACGTCTGGATGATTTAAATATTTATCATAATAAAATAAAGTACAAGAAATCCCTTTTAAGGGCGAAGTAAACGAAAGTTCTGGTATGCCCGCAAATTTATTTTTCATTACAGACAAATTATCGGAAGCTTCGTCTGTTAACTCAAATAATGTATAATAGGCAAAACCAAACAACATGTAAGCTGTTGCTGTTTGCATTTTAGCTTCAAATTCTCTTTTTTGTTGATTGTCTAAAGAAGATTTTATTTCGTTAAGATGTGAAAAACCTGACGAATCATTATAGTTGTCTTTCAGCCAAATACCAATAGCAATTGCGTCTTGAATATTTAATAAAGTTTTGTTTAATTTTAATGGAATTGCCAATGAATTAGGCATCAATTTCTTTTTTATTTTAAGAATGGTTTTAGATACTGATGTTGGAGTAGTGGTAGCGCTTCCTGTTGCTTTTGATAGATATAACAAAATACTATCTTGCTCTTTTGATGAGTTTTCTTTACTTTTTGCTCTATTTCCTTGTTGCCATTTAACCGATTTTAAATAAGATGAGGCTTCATCACGTAATTTTTCTAATTCTTTTAATTTTATTGGAAATGTTGAATTGTGTTCCATAGTTTTAGTCTTTTTCTTTATATGGCAATTTTATAGTGCGTTAATTTTATGTATTAATTGGTGTTAAAAGTTTGTAATTTGTTACATTGTAGGGGTAATTTTGTTTTTAGATTTAGTAAAATTGAGATAGATTATTTTAATGCAATTTAGAATCAATCAATCGTAAAAATTCCATTCGTGTTTCCATCGTTTTAAATGCACCTCTAAAACCAGAAGTTGTAGTAACTGAATTTTGTTTTTGAACGCCACGCATCATCATACACATGTGCGAAGCTTCAATAACTACTGCAACGCCATGAGGTTTTAAAACTTTGTCAATTGTATTTACAATTTGATCGGTTAAACGCTCTTGCACTTGTAGCCTTCTAGCAAAGATATCTACAATTCTTGGTAGTTTACTAAGTCCAACAATTTTTCCATTTGGTATATATGCAATATGTGCTTTGCCAAAAAAAGGTAGCATATGATGCTCGCATAAAGAGTATAGTTCAATGTCTTTTACAATAACCATTTCGCTATAATCTTCGCTAAATAAAGCAGATTTTAAGATTTTTTCGGCATCCATATCATAACCTTGCGTTAAATATTGCATGGCTTTTGATGCACGTTCTGGTGTTTTTAATAGACCTTCACGGTTAGGGTTTTCGCCAACTTCTTTAAGTATAGATAGGTATTTGTCTTTTATTTCTTGAGTAGTTTCAAGGTTGTATTCTTCAAATTTATGGTAACTCATAAGTAATATTTAATTGTTTTAATCAATTTATAAAAATACAAATTAAATATTGAATTGAGGATCGCTATCCTTAAATTATTTATGAAATAGGTTCTTTATTCTAATTTTAACTAAAATGAGGCTTTTATATTTTAGTGATTTTTTTAATGTAATTATTACCTTTATCTGTCGTAATATTAACAATATATACACCATTTGTTAAAGATGAAAAATCAATTATCGATGTGTTTGAAGATTTTATTCTTTGTCCAAGAACAGAGAAAATAGTAATGGTATCTATTTTGTCGTTAATCAAGTCTATATATAAGTAATCTGAAGTAGGGTTTGGATAAATTTTTGGTTCAAAGGTTACATTATCATCGTATGACAATACATTTCTACCATATATTGCTTTGTCGTTTGTAGTGTTTGTAATAATTAAATTATCATTATTAATTTCGTAAGAAAAAGCTCCTGGAAGATGGTTTAAAAAGAAATTCATATATTGATTACTAAAATTATTACTTATTGGGTTGCCGCATTCTGATAATGTTGCTGTATAATCGTAAAGATAAAATTGCTGTGTAGTGTAATTAAAATCAAAAATAGCCGACATGCCAAAACAAGCATCTGAATTAAATATTTGGTTTATATTTACTAAGTGTCCAGATACATTTTCGTTATAATAATTTAAAATATCAAGTTCAATAGTGGTAAAACCATTTTGTAAATTATTTGGAGCTGCCGTTTCTACACCATTTATAATTGTTTTGTGTAAATACCATTTTTGTGTAATGTCATTTGGAACCCAATTAAAAGGGTTTTCGGTTAGCCAAATACGTCTACCGTTTGAATTTTCAATAATTAAATTATCTACACCATAAACATCTTGTATGTGATAATTGAAAGTATCTGTTGAGTAATTTTCAAAAAAAGCAATATATAAGTTCATAAAATTCTGCATACTATCATCATTAGAATTACAATTGCCTACATTTTCTATGGTATTAAAATCGATAAAACTAAAAGAACCATTTATATTATTGTTATTATAGTTTATATGAGCTACAAACCCTTTTTCACAATTGTTTTTACTAATATAATTATTTGAACTTGCAAGTCCACTAACCGAATTGTAAAGATTTAATGAGGCAAAAGGAAAATTAGTATAGTTTTTAGGTAATTCTACAGCATTTCCTCCTCCAATATCAGCAATTTCTATGACAAACCATTTCTTTTCAGTAAGACGTGTGTTTTGAGAAGTGCAAAATAATGAAAATAAAATGAATGTTAATAGTAGGGTTAAATTTTTCACAATTAGTAATTTATAATTCAAATATAGTGAAAAATTATTAAATGTAATATATTTGATTTTTTTTGTATTATTGTGTTAAATAAACTAACGAAATATATAAAAACGACTAAACCATGTTTAACCTATCTACTTTATTAGAATCGAGCGCATTAAAATATCCAAAGCGCACCTCATTTACTTACAATAATACAAGTTTAACTTATACTCAGCTTAATGAAGCGGCAAACCAAGTTGCAAATGGTTTGATAGCGTCAGGAATTAAAAAAGGAGATAAAGTTGCTTTGAGCTGTTTAAATATACCCTATTTTCCTATTGTTTATTTTGGCATACTTAAAGCAGGAGCTGTAGTTGTTCCGTTAAGTGTTTTGTTAAAAGAAAAAGAAGTAGCATATCATTTGAAAGATAGTGAAGCAAAAGCTTATTTTTGTTTTGTTGGTAATGATGCATTGCCTATGGGAGAACGAGGTTTTAAAGGGTTTAGTAATGCTCCTAATTGTGATAATTTTTATATTATAATGCCAGATGTGGCTATGAAATCTTCTATAAAAGGAGCTGCTACTTTGAGTATGCTTATGAATAACCAGTCAACAAATTTAGATACTGTTTTTACTTTGGCAGATGATACTGCATTGATTATTTATACTTCGGGTACAACAGGAAAACCTAAAGGTGCCGAACTTACACATTCTAATATTTTTATGAATGCTATGATTAGTAAAGAGTTGTTAGGAATGACTCATGAAGATAAAAGTTTGGTAGCCTTGCCTTTATTCCATATTTTTTCAATGACTGTTTTAATGATGAATATTGTTTATAATGGAGCAGAAGGTGTGCTTTTGCCAAGGTTTGATGCCAAACAAGCGATAGATACAATGATAAGTAACAATGTTACTATTTTTGCAGGAGTTCCAACAATGTATTGGGCTTTAATAAATTGTGAAATATCAGAATCAGAAATTTTACAAATTGGTAAAAATCTAAAAACAGCTATTTCGGGTGGAGCTTCTCTCCCTATAAAAGTTTTAGAAACTTTTGAAGAAAAATTTAATGTGAAAATTCTTGAAGGATATGGAATGAGCGAAGGCTCGCCAGTAGTAACATTTAATCAAAAATCAGTAGGTTGTAAACCAGGATCTGTAGGAACTCCAGTTTGGGGTGTTCAAGTAAAATTAGTTAATGCTGATGGCGTTGAGGTAAAACGAGGAGAAAAAGGAGAATTGATTTATAGAGGTCACAATGTAATGAAAGGTTATTATAAAAAACCAGAAGCAAATGCAAAAACACTCAAAAATGGTTGGTTGTATTCTGGAGATATAGCAACTAAAGATAAAGATGGATTCTATTATATTGTTGATAGAACAAAAGATATGATTATACGTGCTGGATTAAATGTGTATCCAAGAGAAGTTGAAGAAGTAATGATGCAACATGATGCGGTATCACTTGTAGCGGTAATTGGTATTCCAAACGAAGAGAAAGGAGAAGAAATTAAAGCATTTGTGGTTTTAAAGCCTGAAATTCAGGTAACAGAAGATGAATTAATGTTATGGACAAAAGAAAGAATAGCAGATTATAAATATCCACGAGTAATTAAGTTTATAAAAAATTTACCAATGAGTGCGACAGGTAAAATATTAAAAAAAGAACTTAGAAAATAAAATAATTTTATAGATTGATTATTTTTTAAGTTTGCTTTTAAAACGCTTTCTAAATTTTACTAGTTTAGGGTTAATAACGGCATTACAGTAACCCTGTGTTTTATTATTGTTAAAATAGTTTTGGTGGTAGTTTTCGGCTTTAGTGTAATTATTAAACGCTGTAATTTTGGTTACTATTTTATCTTCAAATACCGATGCTTGTTCTAAAGCGGCAATAAATTGTTGAGTTGCTGTTTTTTGATTTTCATTATGATAAAAAACAACCGAACGATATTGTGTGCCAACATCAGCGCCTTGTCTATTTAATGTTGTAGGATTGTGTGTTGCAAAAAAAACATCTAATAATTCTGCAAAAGTAATTTTATCCGCATCAAATTTTATATGAATGACTTCGGCATGACCAGTTGTACCGGTACAAATTTCTTTATAAGTTGGGTTTTTAGTTTCTCCACCAGCATAGCCAGATTCAACCGAAATAACACCTTTTAATTCACTAAAAATTGCTTCTGTACACCAAAAACATCCTCCGCCAAATGTTGCTGTTTCTTGTTTGTTCATTTGTATTGTATTTTTTGTTTTATCTTTAACTATGAAAGAGAGTAAACTAACTGCTAATAAAATTATTATTGTTTTCTTCATTATGGATTAGTCTTTTTTATTAGGAATCCTTACAAATTTATATTTTTTAAAATATCAATTAATTTATCTAACATTTTATCTGTAAAATCAAGATGTGTAACCATTCTTAATTTTCTAGAACCCATACTTGAAATTAATACATTTTTGTCTTTTAGGTATTGAATGAATTTATCATCATCTACATCATCCGTTAGGTTAAAAATAATAATATTGGTGTCAATTGGTTCTACTTTACTTATGTAGCTTTGTTGTTCTAAATATTTGCCAATAAGTTTGGCTTTGTTGTGATCTTCAGCTAAGCGATTTACATTATTGTCTAAAGCATAAATAGCAGCAGCAGCCAAATAACCAACTTGACGCATTCCACCGCCAAATCGTTTTCTAATTCGGAGCGCTTTTTTAATAGCTACTTTTGTTCCTAGTAAAACCGAGCCAATGGGCGCACCTAATCCTTTAGAAAGACAAATTGAAATGGTGTCAAATAGTTCTCCGTACTGCTTTGGCGTTTCGTTTTTAGCAACTAAAGCGTTAAAAAGTCTAGCGCCATCTAAATGAAAAGCCAGCTTGTTGTCTTTGCAAAGTTTGGCTATTTTTTTAATTTCGGATAAATCCCAACATGCGCCACCACCTTTATTTGTGGTGTTTTCAATGCTTACTAATGATGTTATTGCTAAGTGAATATTGTCGGAAGTATTTATTACATCTTTTACTTGTTGTGCAGTAAACATACCTCTATTACCATTAATTAAATGGCTGGTAACGCCAGAGTTCACAGCAATTCCGCCACCTTCATAATTATAAACATGTGCCCATTTATCACAAATTATTTGTTCGCTTGGGTTTGTGTGTAGGTTTATAGCGGCTTGATTTGCCATAGTTCCAGAAGGAAAAAATAAGGCATCTTCCATACCGAACATTTTTGCTAATTTATGTTGCAATTTATTTACTGTTGGATCTTCTCCAAAAACATCATCGCCAACTTGAGCTTGCATCATTGCTTTAAGCATTTTTGGTGTTGGTTTTGTGACAGTATCGCTTATTAAATTTATAATCATAAAATAATAGAAGTTTAAATATGTAGTTTAATGTGTTGTTGGTTTAAATTGTCAAATTAGTATTATTAATTTTTTAATCGTTTAATTTTTCAATCTTTTAATTAAAGCTTACTTTTGTAGCTATGATTACATCAGCTCAGATAAAAAATTTATTAGAACGTGTTGGCAAGTTAAAAACTTATTTGGAAATAGAAAACAAATTAATAACTATTTCAAACGAAGAGGAAAAAGCAGCTAATCCAAATTTTTGGAATGACCCTAAAAAGGCAGAAATTTTAATGAAATCTTTGCGAGTAACTAAAAAATGGGTGTCTGATTATAACCAAGTAAAAGCAAATGCCGAAGATGTTCAAGTTTTATATGAATTTTATAAAGAAGATGAAGCTACAGAAGATGATGTGATTAACCAATTTAATAGCACTTTGGCTTTTTTAGAAAGTTTAGAATTTAAAAATATGCTTTCTGAAGAAGGAGATAATATGAGTGCTGTACTTCAAATTACAGCTGGTGCTGGTGGAACAGAAAGTTGCGACTGGGCACAAATGCTTATGCGAATGTATATAATGTGGAGCGAAAAGCAAGGCTTTAAAGTTAAGGAGTTGAATTATCAAGCTGGAGATGCTGCTGGTATAAAAACGGTGACTATTGAGATTGATGGTGAGTATGCTTTTGGTTACCTTAAAGGCGAAAATGGCGTGCATCGTTTGGTACGAATTTCACCCTTTGATAGCAACGCAAAACGACATACATCGTTTGCCTCTGTTTATGTGTATCCGTTAGCCGATGATAGTATTAATATTGAAATAAACCCAGCAGATATAACGTGGGATTTTGCTCGTTCTGGTGGAGCAGGCGGACAGAATGTAAATAAAGTAGAAACAAAAGCTATTTTACGCCATAAACCTTCAGGAATAATGATTGCAAATTCAGAAACACGATCGCAATTAAAAAACAGAGAAAAAGCAATGCAAATGTTAAAATCTCAATTGTACGAAATTGAGCTTCAGAAACAAAATGCAGAACGAGATGATATTGAAAGTAGTAAAATGAAAATTGATTTTGGTTCGCAAATAAGAAATTATGTAATGCATCCGTATAAATTAGTTAAAGATGTTAGAACAGGCTACGAAACAGGTAATGTAGATGCTGTGATGGATGGCGATTTAGATGCTTTTATTAAAGCTTATCTAATGAAAAATTAATTCAACCACTAAATTAATAGTTCATAAAAGTTAAATTATATTAAATAATTAGTAATTTTATACTTACCTAAATAAGAAATAATTGAAAATAATAAATAAAATACGAAAATCTAAAATTTATACATCTCATTGGATTGTGCTTTTGATTGATATATCATTTGTGGTACAGACCTATATAATGGCAAATTTAATTTTTTATAATTTTAAATTGAGTTTGTATAATAGCTATTTATTACATCAAATACCTTTTATTATAATAATATCTTTTATTAGTTTTACATTAGTAGGTTCGCATAAAGGTATAATTAGACACACAGGAATAAACGATGCTTTTAATGTCTTTTTTGCAGCAAGTTTATTAACTTTTTTAGCGGCTTTTACAGTTTATACAAATAGAAATATTGGTCCATACAGAATACGTATTTTTATACCGCATTCTATTTCAATTTTATTAATTCATTATTTGCTAAATATTGTTGTTCTAATTTCGAGTAGATTTATTTTTAAACAAGTGTTTTATAGTTTGGTGTTAAATAGGAAAAGCAGTAAAAATACACTTATTTATGGTGCTGGAGATTCTGGGCTTATAACTTACGCAACTATTACAAACGATAAGAATACAAAATTTAATGTAGTTGGTTTTATTGATGATAGTTCATCTAAAATAGGTAAGCATTTTAATAGAGTTAAAATTTATTCGATTAATGATATTACAGCAAATTTTATTAAAAAACACGATGTTAAAGAAATTATTATTTCTATTCAAAATATTGACAATTTACAATTGCTTGAAATTTCAGACAAGTTAGTTAGTAAGAATGTAAAAGTGAAAATTGTTCCTCCTGTTGAAAATTGGATTGATGGCGATTTAAGTGTAAATCAAATTAAAGATGTTAAGGTAGAAGATTTGTTAGAACGTTCGCCTATAAATGTTGAAAACCCAACCTTAAAAAAAGAGTTTTACCAAAAAACAATACTAATTACTGGTGCAGCAGGATCAATAGGTAGTGAAATAACAAAGCAAGTTGCGCAATATAATTACAAACAACTACTTATTTTAGATCAAGCCGAATCGCCTTTGTATGAGTTGCAACAAGATTTGAAGCAACATGAAATACTAAATTATGAAACACTTATTTCAGATATAAGAAATAAAGAAAGTTTAGAAGAAATATTTTCTAAGTATAAAATTGATATTGTATTTCATGCTGCTGCTTATAAGCATGTGCCTTTAATGGAAAACAACCCTTATGAAGCAGTTAATGTAAATGTACAAGGAACTAAAAATGTAATGGATTTATCTGTAAAATACAATGTAGATAAGTTTATTATGGTTTCAACCGATAAAGCAGTAAACCCAACAAATGTTATGGGTGCAACAAAACGTGTTGCCGAAATTTACGCAAAATGTTTACAGCAAAATTCAAATACTAAGTTTATTACTACTCGTTTTGGAAATGTTTTAGGTTCTAACGGTTCTGTAATTCCGTTATTTAAAAAACAAATAGCAAAAGGCGGACCATTAACAGTTACGCACAAAGATATTACACGTTATTTTATGACAATTCCAGAAGCTTGTCAGTTGGTTTTAGAAGCAGGTGCAATGGGTAATGGTGGCGAAATATTTGTTTTTGATATGGGTGAATCGGTTAAAATATTTGAGATTGCCAAAAAAATGATACACCTTTCGGGTTACAATTATCCAGACGATATTGATATAGAAATTGTTGGTTTGCGGCCAGGCGAAAAGTTATATGAAGAATTGTTAAGTGATAAAGAAAATACATTACCAACGTATCATAATAAAATTATGATTGCAAAAAATGATAGCGTCAATTGTAAGTTGTTTAAAGATAAAATAAATTCGTTAGCCGAATTAAGTAGTAAATCGAATAATGAAATTGTTTCGGAAATAAAAAGTATTGTGCCTGAATATATTTCGAAAAATTCAGAATTTGAAAAGTTAGATTAGTTCGATTTTTTAACTAAAAAAACACCAATTAAAATAATTACACCTGATAACATTTGCATTAGCGACAAACGTTCTCCGTCTAAAAAACCCCAAAATACAGCAACAATTGGTATTAAATAAGTAACCGATGTAGAAAAAACAGGCGATGAAATTTGAACCAGTTTATTAAAAAACACTTTTGCTATTGCTGTGCCAATAACAGCTAATATTGTAATGTATAATATTGATTGATTAACTAATGGAGTAAAGGTTAATTTAGTAAAAAACGGCGTACTTATTAGTATTATTAATGCTGGTATTAAAGTAACAACAAAAGAAGCCGTTGTAATTGCGATTGGCTTAACTTCTTGTAAATATCGCTTAACAATATTAACATTAAAAGCATAACCAATAGAAGCAATTAAAATCATTATAGGGTATTTGTACTCAGTAATATTACCAACAGAATCGCCATTAAGGATAAGCAAAACAGTTCCTAATAAGCCAATTAAAACACCAAATAATTGTTTTTTATCAAAGGCAAATCCAAAAACTAACGTGCCAAAAATTAAAGCATTAAATGGTACAAATGAGTTTAAAATTGCAGCCAAAGAACTGTCCATATTTTTAATGGCTGTTGCAAATAAAAATACAGGTATTAATGTGCCCAATAATGCACTTAAAGCAATGTGAATCCAGTTTTTAGCAGTTACTGTTTTTAAGCTGCTAAAGCCAAATGGTAATAATACCAAAGCAGTAATAATCATCCGTAAAGACCCAACTTGTATAGGACTTAAACCTAAAAGCGCATATTTCATTAAAATAAATGAACTTCCCCATACAATAGAAAGTGCAATTAAATAAAACCATTTGATAGAGATGTTTTTCATTTATTGTTAGTTTTTAATTTATTAGCTACGTAAACACCTAAAAGTATTAGTAAACCAGAAATAAACTGCCATAAAGTTACTACTTCTCCGTCAAAGTAGCCCCAAATTAAGGCAACTACAGGTATTAAATAAGTAACCGAAGAAGCAAATACAGCTGTTGATATTTTGACTAATTTATTATACATTACCATAGCTAATGCTGTACCAATTGCACCTTTAAATAATACAAATAATAATGATTTGATTTGAATTGTGCTTCCGTCATAGATTGTGAAAAAATCACTATAATACAATACAATTAATGACGGAATAAAAGTAAGTATAAAAGTTGAGGTTGTTATGCTTAATGCACTTAAATCATTTAGTTTATTCATAATTAAATTAGAGTTAAGCGCATATCCTAATGAAGAAAATAAAACTAATAATGAATAAATATAATCGCCCGAACCTTCGTAAAAGTTACTTGTTGTAAAGTAAACTACCAAGCCTAAAAAACCAATTGCTAAACCAATAATTTGATTGGTGGTAAAACGGACTCTAAAAATAATAAAACCTAAAACTAAGGTATTTAAAGGTGTTAACGAGTTTAATATGGTCGTAATTGATACGCCAACTTTACCAATAGCTATTGTCCACATAAAAGATGGAATAAAAGTAGAAAAAAGAGCAATTATTAATAATGTAGGTAAATGCTTTTTTTTAACTTGCTTTAAACTATTAAAGCCAAATGGTAACAATACAAAAAAGGACAAAATCATTATTAATGCACCAACTTGGTAGCCGTTAAATACATTGGTTGCTTTTTTTATTAAAAAATTTGAAGTGCCCCAAATAAACGAAAGTGCAAATAAATAAATCCATTTAAGATTTTTATTGTCCATATTATAAATAAATAAGTTGCAAAAGTCGTTTATTTTTAATTAAATATGTAATTTTGATGCTAAATTTTTCGAGTATAATTATAACTGAAATACTAATAGATCAAAAAATATTCTAAATGAAATTAATTAAAATTTTTACCTTAATTATTATTGTATCGGTTTTGTTTTCTTGTAAAAACGAAACGAATACTGTAAAAAAAATAAATGTTAGTCAGAAAAAAACAGCGAATTACAAAAAAGCAGAATTTCATATAAAAGGGATGACTTGCGAAATAGGATGCGCAAGGCTTATCCAATCGAAATTGTCAAAAACAGCAGGTGTTAAAAGTATCGACATCGCTTTTAAAGACAGTATTGGTAGAATTGAGTTTGATAATAACATACTAAATAAACAAAAAATAAAGCAAGTTGTAGAGCAAATTGCAGGTGGCGATTTATATAAAATTACCGATATTAATGATGTTGATGTATTTACTGTAAAAAAATAATTGTTTTTTTTAGTATTATATGATAAATATCAGTAATTTTGTATATTAAATGAACTATTAACTAATTAATTTATCAAAAATGAAATTATTCAAAGGAATTTTGGCAATTGCCATAGTAAGTATTCTTTTTGTTTCTTGTAAAGAAGCAAAAAAAGGAGCTGATGCTGTAAAAGACGGTGTAGAAGCTGCTGCAGACAAAACAGCTGATGCAGCAAAAGGTGCTGTTGAAGTAGTAAAAGAAGGTGCTGAAAAAACAGCTGATGCAGCAAAAGGAGCTGTTGATGCAGTTAAAGAAGGTGCAGACAAAACAGTAGACGCAGCAAAAGGTGCTGTTGATGCAGTTAAAGATGGTGCAAAAGATGTTAAAGATGCAGTTACAGGAAAAAAAGCTTGTAAAGCAGATTGTAAAAAAGCTTGTTGTGCAAATAAAAAAGCTCACGTATGTGATGCAACTTGTAAAGAAAAAGGTTGTACTGCTAAAAAAGACGAGCACGAAGGTCACAAACACTAATATTTAGTTTAAAATATTATAAAGACTGCTTGAAAAAGCAGTCTTTTTTTGTACCTTTATTTTATGAATTTTAATAATTCACATAAAAAAATTATTCATGTAGATATGGATGCGTTTTACGCATCGGTTGAGCAAATGGATAATCCAGAATTAATAGGTAAGCCTTTAGCTGTTGGCGGTTCTGGCGAACGTGGTGTTGTTTCTGCAGCGAGTTATGAAGCACGAAAATTTGGTGTTTATTCGGCAATGAGTGGTAGTTTAGCACGTAAAAAATGTAAAAATTTAATATTTGTTAAACCTCGTTTTGGTCGATACACACAAATATCAAAACAAATAAGAAAAATATTTTTAGATTATACCGATTTGGTAGAACCATTGTCATTAGATGAAGCTTACCTTGATGTTACTATTAATAAAAAAGACAATCCTTCGGCAACAATAATAGCCCAAGAAATTAGAAAGCGCATTTTTGAGGAGGTTGGTTTAACTGCTTCGGCAGGTATTTCATCAAGTAAATTTATTGCCAAAATAGCATCGGATATTAATAAACCAAATGGTCAAAAAACCATTTTGCCAGAAGAAATAATTCCATTTTTAGAAAAATTGCCAATTGAAAAATTTTATGGAATTGGTAAAGTTACGGCTGCAAAAATGTATAATTTGGGTATTTTTAACGGTACGGATTTAAAAAATAAGTCAGAAGAGTTTTTAATAAAGCATTTTAGAAAATCAGGTGCTTATTATTACAAATTAGTACGAGGCATTCATATAAGCGAAGTAAAGCCAAATAGAATTAGAAAATCTGTTGCTGCCGAACATACATTTAATACCAATTTAACGTCAGAAGTATATATAATAGAGCAATTAGAAAAGGTAGCTAATGAAATTGAATATCGATTAAAAAAAGCAAAAGTTGCAGGAAAAACAATTACACTAAAAATAAAGTATAGCGATTTTTCGCAGCAAACAAGAAGTAAAACACTAAGCTATTTTGTAAAGGATAAAAATATAGTTTTAGAAACGGTTAAAGAATTACTATACAAAGAAAAAATAAGAAATTCTGTTCGTCTTATTGGTATTTCAATAACAAACCTAAATATAAACTCAAAAAAGAAAGAAAAAGTAATTGATCTACAACTAAAGTTTGATTTTTAAATAATGCCTTTTGCTTTAAATTCTAAATACCTATTAATTACGTTTACAGTTAAATTTTCGGGCTTTGTTAATATTGAATAAACGCCTCTGCGTTTTAATTCTTTAACAATAAGTCGTTTTTCGTACCTGAATTTTTCAGCAATGGTTTTTTGGTAAATTTCTTGAATAGCTTCTGAAGGCTTGTTTATTAATTCTTCTAATTCGGTATTTATAAAAAAGACTACTACTAAAACGTGGTTTTTAGCAATGCCTTGTAAATAGGCTAATTGTCGGTCTAAACCATCTAATGTTTCAAAATTTGTATATAGAAATAGTAAGCTACGTTGTTTTATATTTTGTTTTAAATCAGAATATAATCTGCTATAATCACTCTCTTTGAAATCCGTTTTTACGTTGTAAAGCGTTTCTAATATTAAATTCATTTGATTGGATCTGCGCTCGGCAACAACTCTATTTTCTATTCTGTTAGAAAAACATAACATACCAGCTTTGTCGTGTTTTTTTATGGTAATATTACTCATTACTAAAGTTGCATTGATGGCATAATCTAATAAACTTAATCCGTTAAAAGGCATTTTCATTAATCTACCTTTGTCGATTATTGAATAAATGGGTTGTGATTTTTCATCTTGATATTGGTTGAGCATTAACTGGTTTTTTTTTGCAGTTGCTTTCCAATTAATATTTCTAATATCATCGCCTAAAACATACTCTTTAATTTGTTCAAACTCCATTGTTTGACCAATTTTTCTTATTTTTTTAATTCCATATTCGTTTCTGTATGCCAATGCCATTAAATTAAACTTTTTTAATTGCATAAAAGATGGGTAAGTGGCAAGCATTTTTTCTTCTTCAAAATTAAATCTTCGTGATACTAACATTAACGGACTTTGTACATAGACTATTAATTTTCCGAACCAATATTCGCCACGTTCGGTTGGTCGTAATTCGTATTTAAATGCTAAGTTAGACGAAGCTTTTATTTTTTGATGAATAGAAAAATCTCTTTTTTGAAATTGTGCTGGTATTTCATCAATTATTTTAATACGAATTAAAAAAGTGTAATAGTTTTTGATGTATATTTCTATTGGATTTTCATCTCCATTTGAAAATTTTTCAGGTAAAATTCGCTTGGCTTGTACTCCTTTTTGAACAAAAAAGAGTAGTACAATATCTAAAATTAAAACAACAACAAATGATAATAATAAAATTTTTGTAACAGTAAATAGAGTAGGTAACAAGTAAGAAAGAGCAAATAATAATACGATGGTTATTATTGCATAGAAAAAAAAACGTTCTAAATAGAGCTTTTTCATTTTGTTGTAGGTAATGTTTGTTTTAATTATGGATTATTGATATAGATTTATCGTGGTATCTCTATAGTTTCTAACATTTGGTTGATTACTTGTTTACTGGTAACGCCTTCCATTTCTCTTTCAGGAGTAACAATTACCCTATGTTGTAAAACAGGTATTGCACTTCGTTTTATATCGTCTGGTGTAACAAAATCACGACCTTGCATTGCGGCGAAAGATTTGGAAGCTTGCATAATAGCTAATGATGCTCTTGGCGATGCGCCTAAATATAAAAACGGATTCTCTCTTGTGTTATTTACTATAGTTGCTATGTAAGTAATTAAATGTTTTTCGATGCGTATTTTTTGTACTTGTTCTTGAAATTTAATTAGTTGACTCGATGTTATTACGCCATTTACCACATCTGTTTTCTTTTCTTTTCTATGATGATGCGTTTCAATAATTTCAATTTCTTCATTTAAAGTAGGGTAGTCTACTTCAATTTTAAATAAAAATCGATCTAATTGCGCTTCGGGTAATCTATATGTTCCTTCTTGTTCTATTGGGTTTTGCGTTGCAAACACCATAAAAGGTGCTTCCATTTTATAGGTTTTACCATCAATGGTAACCTGTTTTTCTTCCATTACTTCAAATAAAGCAGCTTGTGTTTTTGCAGGTGCTCTATTAATTTCGTCAATTAAAATAAAATTAGAAAATATTGGTCCTGCTTTAAATTCAAACTCAGATGTTTTCATATTAAAAATAGAAGTTCCTAAAATATCGCTTGGCATAATATCTGGCGTAAACTGAATTCTACTAAAAGCGACCTTTATTGTTTTTGCTAATAATTTGGCGGTAATGGTTTTTGCAACTCCAGGAACGCCTTCAATTAATGAATGACCTTTACATAACATGGTTGAAATTAATAAATCAATCATATTTTTTTGTCCGATTATTACTTTTTGTAATTCGGTTTTAATTGCTTCGATGCCATTTTGTAATTCAGAAAAATCAATCCTATTTGTAAAAGCTAAATCGTTTGCTTTAGTGTTTTCTGGTGTGTTTTGTTGTTCTGTATTTTCTTCCATTAAAGTTGGGTTTTAGTATAAAACTTATCAATTAATTTATTTAAGGTAAGTAACGAATTTTCTTTCGGATTACTTAAATTATTTAAAGCTACAATATAATTTATTAATCTATCAATTTCATCTTTTGAAATGCCTGTTTTATTATGTAATCTTTTTTTAAAGTCGTTGTTTAGATTTTGTGTATCTAATAAATATAAATTGCGGATATGTTCTAAAAAAAAAGTAATTTTTTTATTAATAATGTCTTTTGGTTCGCCTTGTTGGTAGTATAAATTACCAATAGTTTTGGCAAATGCAATTGATGTATTGGGTAGCTGCTCTATAATTGGTATGATTCGTTGTCTTCTTTTTGCTCTAAAAATCATGAATAGTAGCATAGCTAATAAGGCTAAGAACCATGCGTATTTTAAAGCAGGTTTCGATAAAATAAAACGTAATTCAGATTTAATTTCTTCTGTTTCTGCCTTATTTCGTTCATCCCAAATTATGTCATTATCGGGTAAATAAGACAGACAATTACTAACATAAACAGCGTGATTACTCTCTAACATGTGGTAATTGGTAAATGCATACGGTTGTGTGTTTAATATAAATTGCCCTTTACCAAATTTAATTTTTACAAAATTTATTTGTTTTTTGTTAGATAAATCTAATTCGTTATAACCTAATATCGTTGTAGTTGTAGTATCTAATTCATTAAAATAAGTGTTTTCTACAGCTCTATTGTAATTGTATTTTGTTCTGGATATTTTTTTGTTGGCCAATTCTAAAATTATTTCGACTTTAACATTGTAATCATTTACAGTATTGAAATTTAAAGTGTCTGATAAATAATATGGAAACCCATTACTTATCATAAACACAGTATTTCCTTGTTGCGTATAATTAAGTAAATCATTAACCGATTCTTTATCTAAATTTAAATAATTATTAATAAAGAAATAGGAACTTTTTTTACCTTCGTTTTCTAATAAACTATAGTTTTCTGAAAAATACTCATAAGGTGTAATATAGGTGCTTCGTATTTTTGATTTTGGTAAAAAAGTATTGAATTCATTAAATAGAATATAGGTTGCAAACGGGCTTTTTTTAGAGGACAAGAATGATGGAGTCCAATCTATAGGTTTTGGTTTAGAAAAATCATTAATAAGCATTGCGATAAGCAAGCCTATAAAAATAAAAAGATATGTTTTAATTGTGCGATTCAATGGTTTATTTTTCTATTAAGGTAATCAGTTTTTTAAAAGCTTTTTCACTTGTACTGAATTCGGTTTGTTCTATATTAAATTCGCCATACCAACAATAATCATATATATATGAAATGTATTTGAATTGTTTTTTTATTTTTTCGTTTTCTATTTCTTGATAATAATCATAATTTGTTTTTTTTGTGTCCCAATCAATAATTTGTTTGTTTGTAAGTTTTTTTAGGATTAACAGATAATAATATCTAATGGTTAAACGATAATCGTTATTTATTAATGCATCTTCAATTAAAGCTGTAAAATCTAAGCTATGAATATCTGTTTCAATATCGGTAGCATTAATTATAGTAGCATTAGATTTTCTACCAAAAATTGAGTTTCCGTTATCGTTAACAAATGCAGAAACTATTTTAAATAGTACAAATACGATAATTAATACACCAAATATTTTTAATAATACTTGTACAAATTGAATTGATTCTTTAGGTGTATCAAAATTGAATAATTTTTGAAAAATTTTAGCCAGCCAAATTTTAAATCTTTCCCAAGCATTAAGCGCTTCGTCTTTAGTACTTTCTTTATAATTAAAATCTTCTCCTTTGTATTTTTCATGAATTTTATTTACTACTTTTCGTTTTATAAATTGATCGGTAGTATCCACATTAATACTATCGCCAGCAAATTTTACTTGTTGGTTAGAAGCGTAACTAAATAAAAAAGTTAAAAAAGCTAATATGTAAAATATTTTACGAATCAGATTAAAATTTAATTTGCCCTATTTGGTCAATATCGTCATTTGCACTAATGTTTTCAAGCTGTTCTTTTTGGCTAAAATAGATGATACCTTGACTTACTTGAACGATGACCATTAAAATGGATAAAAATGTTAAAACAACTAATGTCATAGGTGCTTGAATTGCATTTTGAAATGCCGTAATATTACTAAGTGTGTCTGTTGAGTTCATATCTAAAAAAGAAGAGAAGACACCTGCAAACGATAAAGCAACTCCGTAAACTATAAAAATAATAACATATAAAAGAGCCGTACTTCCAGTTGTTGACCAGAATTTTTTGGTAAATAATTTCCAAGAATATCCAAAACAATCAAAAACACCTTTGTCTGTATATAAATATTCGTAAAATGCTAAAGCGTACCATATTATTAATGCTGCATATAGTAAAAATGGACCAACAATAGTTATTAATACTAAAAACATAGCAATATAAAATACAACGACTATCGGAATTATTAAAAGCATAGAAACTAATATAAATATAATAATTTTGCCCACATTATCTTTGTAGTAATTTAGTACATCATTGTAATTAAAATCTAAGCCTCTTTCGTTATAAAGTATCATATAAACAGTAACAAATGTCCAGTTTAAAACTCCAAAAATAATGGCAAATAAAATGTATAGCATTTCAAAAACAAATGGCATAGCTGTACTTTGACCATCAAGATAACTTTTAATTAATGTGATAATTAAAAATATACCGTTAATAATAAAATAATTGGTAAAAAAATGTTTTCCGTTTTCCTTTATAAATAAAAAAGTATCCGAAAAAAAAGCACTAAAATCTCTTTGTTTTAATAATTGCATAATTTTTAATTTTGGGTTATTCTCATTGTCTTAAATACTCTTCTTGGGTAAATAATGTAATAATATGAAATGGCACTTAGTGTTGTTAATATAATAGTTATCGACATCCAATTTGGCATAATGTTAGCATACCGAGTAACATATCCTTCTAAAAAGCCTGCGGCTATTGTAAACGGAAAACTACTAATTACGATTTTAATTGAATCTCTCATGCCTTGTTTTAGTGAATTGTATCGAGAAAAGGTATTGGGAAATAAAATACTTGCACCAAGTATTAAACCAGCAGTAGCTTCAATAACAATGGCAAAAATTTCCATAGAACCATGAATCCAAATACCTCTAACCGATTCCCAAAAAACATCTTGTTCGTAAAAAAAATATTGAAAAGCACCTAACATAACACAATTTTTAAATAAGATATAAATGGTGCCAACACCACCAAAAATGCCATAAATATATGACAGTAAACCAACTCTAAGGTTGTTTATGGTAATGCCAATATGGCTTCCCCAATTTGAACCCGATTTATAAACAGCTAAGGTATCACCATTTGCAATATTTTCTAAAGTCATATTTACATAATGATCACCTAAAATTAATCGAACAAATGTATGGTCATTTGCTGCTGATAACACACCAATAGTTACAAAAATAGCAAAAAACAAAAAAGCATATGCTAAATATCTTCTGTAATTGTACACGATTAATGGCACTTCGGTTTTAAAAAAATAAATGAGCTCGTTTTTGTCTTCTTTTTTATTTTTATAAATTTTCTGAAAAGATTTTGCTGTAAGGTTATTTAAATAAAGAATTGTCTTACTTTTGGGATAATAAGTTTGTGCATACGACAAATCATTAATTAAATGTATGTAAAGGCTTGATAATTTATCAGGGTTATTGTTTTTAGCAGCAAATATTTGCTGTTCAAAATCCAACCACTTTTGTTTGTTTTGTTTAATAAATGCAGCCTCTCTCATAGAAAGGCTAAAATAGAAAATTATGAGTGAGTTACAAATAAATACAACTCAAAATGTTAAAATAAGTTTTAAGTCGGCAAGTTTGGGCGAAAGAATTTTGGCGTTTTTTATTGATATCGTTATAATTTTAGCATATATTTTTGCTGCTTTTTACTTAGTTAAAGAGCTTACAGGTTATGGAGGATTAGAAGATAGTTGGTCAAAAATTGCAATTGCTTCTTTAATTATGCTTCCTGCTGCTCTGTACACACTTTTGTCAGAAATTTATATGGAAGGTCAAACATTAGGTAAAAAGGTAGCGAAAATAAAAGTAGTAAAAATTGATGGCTATCAAGCATCATTTTTAGATTTCTTTATGCGATGGGTTTTTAGATTGATTGATGTTTATTTAATTGGCGGAACAGGAGCAGTTGCAATTTTAAGCGTTGCATTGTCTAAAAAAAGCCAGCGATTAGGCGACATGGCTTCGGGAACTGCTGTAATTAGTATAAAAAATTTATACAATATTGATGCGACGATTTTAGAAAATATTGATGACAAATACCAAGCTACATTTCCTTCGGTAATTAATTTGTCTGATAATGACATGAGAATTATTAAAGATACTTATAAAATAGCTTTTAAGGCAAAAGATTACAATACGATTGATAAATTAAGAATTAAAGTAGAAGAAATTACACAAACGCAAAAAGGTAATTTACGAAATTCTGAGTATTTAAAAATTATAATGAAAGATTATACTCATTTCACTCAAAATATGTAATTGTACTTTCGTTTGAATTACTTTTTTGCGTATTTGATTTATTTCATTAATGCTTTTAATTCTTGGTCAGACATATCTTTTAGTATGTTTTGAGCAAAATTTAATAATTCAAACATGATTTTTGAATACTCATCTAATACTTTAGAAAGTTGAATTGCTTTAGCTTCTCTTTCTGCAGTTTGTTTTTTTAAGCTATTGAATAAAGAGCCTTTAAGTTCCGTGGCATATAATTGATATATTTGCAAATAAGTATCATGTACATGCTGATGCACATTTTCAATTTGGTCATATTCAGGAAAATTACTAAAAATTTGAGTGCCTTCACTATAAAACCATTTTCCAAAATCACACATAGTGTAATTAACAGGTATTGAAGTGTTGGCAATTTTTATATCACCTAAGCGTATTAATATCTGTACGTAAGACATCCATCTTTTATGCGATAATTTTGCTGCTTGTAGTTGTTTATTAGTATCTTTTCTAAATTGAATTATTTCAGAATTTTGTTCGTTTATAATTACATTTTGGGTTGTTTGCAAAGCATTGCTTGCTTTTTCAATTTCTAGGCTTTGTTGCTCTAGGTTTTTACGTTTAAAGATTAAATCTTCAATTTCTTTTTCTAAATTAGACATTTTGTTGTTAGTTTTTAGGGAATTTAATGCAAAATTACATATTATTATTTTTAATACAAAATTTGTGCCGTTTTTTTTACGTTAAATTTCGAAAAAATATTTTATAAGTGATAATATAGTGGTATATGTGAAAAATAAAGTCACCTATACTATAGTTTTATTGTGAATTTTTAAATACGCTTTTAAAGTGCTATTCCATAGTTTTTTCTGTTCGTATTTATCTATAATAAACGCTCTGGTAACAGAAGACATTGTTCGAAGTTTTTCTTTTGAATGTAATAATTGTAGCATCGCTTTTTTCAATTCAAAAACAGATTTTGATGTAACTAACAAGCCATTGTAATTGTGTTTTATAATTTCATTACAACCTATTATATTTGATGATATTACAGGAGTTTCCATTGCAGATGCTTCCATTAATGATACTCCAAAACCTTCTCTGTAGCTTGGGAATACAAAAACATCCATCATTTTTAAAAATGGTCTTATGTCCGTTTGAAAACCTGTATTTATAATGTTGCTATTATTTAAAATTTCATTTTTTATAGTTGAATTTAACGGATCTAATTGGTCTTCAAAGCCACCAACTAAAATTAATTTGGTGTTTTTATTTTTAGCATTAATTTTTATAAAAGCCTCAATCAATTCATTGATACCTTTATCTTTTACTAATCTTCCAACAAAGCCATATATAAAATCATTACTATTAATATTGTAGTTGTGTTTTAGATCTTTAATTTCTGTATTTGTAGGTGAAAAATACGCTGCATCTATTCCGTTAACACTTCCATTATTGATTATATTAATTTCTTTTTTTGTGATTTTATCTAAAATTAAATTGTTTTTTACTCCATTACTAACTGCAAAAATATCAGTAGAAAAAAAGCAAGATAATCTTTCCATTGTTACTAATAATGATTTTTTTAAACCAGTATTGCCTTGATAGCGCAAACCATGTATGTAGTAAATTCGAGTTGGTACTTTGTTTATCCATGCCGCAATCATACTTAATAAACCTGCTTTTGGTGTGCTGCCATGAATGATTTCTGGTTTGAGATTAAAAAATAAACGGGTTAATTTTAGTAAACTAACAAAATCATTAAAGAGTGAAATTTCACGTTTCATTTTAATTCTATGTCCTAAAACTTTTTCAGTTTTGCAAGTAACATCAAATTCTTTACCTGGACTTGAAACTAATTCAATATCAAATTCTTGTTTTAAAACTTGAATTTGCCCTTTGAAAAATATGAAGGACATTGGTATTGTTGTTATAATTAAAAATTTCTTTTTCATAGATAAGTGTCTAAACCTTTAACAGGAGTGTTTTTAATTATTTTTATATCCCTTTCAAACAACCCAATTAACTTTAAATCTTCTTTTTTTGAATTTCTATTAATTAGTAATAAATCTATTTTGTTAAAAAGGTTTAAAATGAAAACTATTATTGTTTTTAGAAAGGATTTTAATACTAATTTAAACCTATACTTTCCTGCATATTTTCTATACATTTTTCTTTCATTTTTATATGCTAATTTTAATTTCTTGTATGTAGCATTCCCTTCTTCTCTGTAAAAATATAAAGGATCTTTTATTATTTGAATCCTAAGGTCGTTATTTTTTGCAGTTCTTAACCATAGATCGTAATCTTGTGCTATTTTTAATGATGTGTCATATTTATTTCTTTCAAACCAAGCCTTTTTACCAATAATTGAGGCATGCACTATCCCTGTTTTTTTGAATAATAATTCATAAAGACTAATGTTTGAATTATCTGTTCCTCTTCTACCAATAATTTTCAAGTTGTTAGTGATAGAAATGACACCAGTACTAACTAAATCAATTTTATTATTGTTATTTAAAATAGCTAACTGCTTTTCAATACGAGTAGGTGACATTAAATCATCAGCATCCATTCTTGCAATAATATCATATTTTGCTAATTTCACAATCTCATTTAAACGTGAAGCTAATTTTTTGTTTTTGCCATCAGAAAACACACGTACACGTGAATCTTTTATAGATTTTGCTATTGCTAAAGAGTTATCGGTAGAACCATCATTTATCAATATAAGCTCCCAATCTGTATAAGTTTGTGCAAAAACAGAACGTATGGCATCTGCTAAATATTTTTCGGCGTTATAAAAAGGAATTCCAATAGTTATAGGCATAAATTTAATAATTATTAAAAAGTTGTGTGTTTAAAATGTATGGTGCTAAGTTGGACATTTTACTAAGATAAATATAATAAAAACCTAAATGGCCAAACACAAAAAACAAAGTTAGTATGGGTTTTAATTTGACATTTGTTTCTTGAAATATTATTGGCCAAATAAATACAAAACCTAAGGCAAAATATTGTGATAATCGCATTAAGTTGACATCCAATCCTAATGCAAAAACAATGGCATATATTAATGTATGAAAAATAGACATGTTTAGAAATATATCGTAATATTTTTTGTTTTTTGTAGCGATAAACTTGTGTGTAATGATAAAGAAAATAGTTATTACAATAAAAAACAGGGTTAATAGTGCACCACCAGAAGCTCCTCTATCTTGATATTGTGTATATCTAAACGAAAAAGATTCAGGCAAAAATGATAATAATTGAAATGAAAAGGCAATAAGAATAGTAGATGAAATTATTATTATTATTAAATTTTTTATTGAAAAATTTTGCCTAAACAAAAAGTACATAGGTATTGTTAAAAGCACTGTTTTATGAAATAAAAATGCAATTCCTATCCAAAATAAATATTTTTTAAAATTACCTTTAAGCATATTTATTATTGAAAATGAAAAAATAGCAGCTGCAATACCTTGCCTTGCTCCGTTAAAAATAAATAAATAACTTGCTAAAGTGATAAATACAAAAAAAGAAATGCCGTAATTTGTTGATAATACCATAATTGTTTTAGCATAAAAATTGATTGCTATTGCTGCAATAAGTGTTAGCAATACCCAATATTGAGAAGATATGTTTTTTGCTAAACGTTCTATATAAAGATAACCTATTTCAAGAGAACTTTTTATTTCGAGCACGCTATATTCATCATTTCTTTCAGATTTGAAACTACCTACATAATTATTCGTATCTGTACCAACATTAGCATCTCTTAAGCCAGGAAATAAAACTAAAAATAAGAAAGTTAAAAAAATAAAAAAAGCAGCAAAATTTTTATTTAATCTAAATTTTTGTGCTAAAGAAGATAGAATAACAACAATAAAAAGTAAAATGAAATAGGGTAGCATATTATTTTTTATTTAAAATAGTTTGTAATACTTCATTATGCGCTTCACAACGAACTACATTGTGTGTTCGCATTATTTGTTTTTTACGATAGAATAATTTTATGAATACATTTTTGAATAATCTATTAAAACGTATTAAATTCACACCAAATCCAAATAATAAAGGTAAGTAAACTTTTTCTTGTTTTGAGCAAAAAGTTAACCAAGATTTTTCAATAAAATTAGTTTCTTTAATTTGGTTTTTTCTACAATTTAATAGTTGTTTAATGTTTTCTTGCTCTTTTTTTGTACCTAAAACAATTCCGTTTTGAGTAGTTTTTATTAAGCTGTTCTTTATTGTAATATTATTGTCTAATTCAATATTTACTAATAAACCAGTATTCCAAGTTTTACTATTTGCTCTGTAGCCAAAAATAGTATTTCCTTGACCGTAAAGTATCGTGCCTTTATTGTAATTTTCTTCCGTGCCTATTAAATGACTGTGTTGACACGTAATATAATCCGCACCAGAATCAATCATCTTTCTACATTTTTTTTGTAATAACGGACTTGGATATTCGTAATATTCTATTCCGCCGTGATATAGAATAATTAAATAATCTACTTGGTTTTTGAATGTTTTTATTTGGTCAAAATCGGTGTATAAATCTAATAAATTGGCTCCAGGTTCGTTTTTATAAGCAGCATTAAACTCATGCTCGGCAAAAGCCATAATACCAATTTTCCAACCATTTTTTTCAATGATAATTGGTTTTTTTGCTTCTTCTTCGTTTTTTCCTGCGCCAACTGTTAGAATATTGTTTTCTTTACATGTTTGTAATGAACTTAAAACGCCATCTGTACCGCAATCTTTTATATGGTTATTTGCTAAGCCTAAAGCAGTAAAGCCGACTTTTTTTAAGAGGTTTATAAAATTTGTTTTTCCTTGTAATATTGGTCCTGTTTTGGTTGCGGCAATACCATTATTAGTTAAAACAAATTCCATATTACCAATTAGAACATCTGCTTGTTTTAGCAAAGGTAAAGTATCGTTAAACAATGACTTTACATCATTATTTTCAAAATAATGTTTGGTGTCATTTGTTGGACAAATATCTCCACAAATTATAATGTTGGTTTTTGTTTTCATGCTATGCTTCACTTTTAATTACTGAAAATCTACTCTTAAACTGTATAAAATTATTTTCAAAATAAGTGTAAGATAAGTAAGCAATACTAATTGTTAGACTAATTACGACTAAAAATACAATTAAATAATTTTGTAAAGATGAGGTTTGAAATTTACCAAGAGTTTTATGTGTTAGAAATATTATTACAGGGTGATATACATAAATTCCATATGAAATTTTACCTATAAAATTCATTAATCTATTTTCTAAATTAACAAGATAATTCTTTCTTGTTATTTGAGAAAATATAATAATTACAGTTATTATTCCAATAATTTCATTGTCAATTAATGATGAAATATGAAATTTATTTAGAGCGACTAAAAATAGTATTATCCAGCTAAATAATTGTGCCCAAATAGAAGTTAAATATTTAATATAAGTACTATTATTATAGAATAAAATAGCTCCGATTGCTCCAATAATCATAATATGAATTCGAGTAACACTTAATGAGATTAATGGTAAGGAAATATGATATTTAAAGTTAATAAACCAAAAGGCAACTTTAAGTGTAAATAATCCTATTACTAAAAATATAGAATATTTAAAAAGTTTTTTATTATTTGTTTTGGCTATCCATGGCCAGAACAAATAGAATTGTTCTTCTACACCAATTGACCACAGATGCCCAGCAAAAGGAAGCATATTGTTAATAATAATGGGTATGTTAGCTGTTAAAAATAGGTAAAATGGAATAATTGAGGAGTCGTATGAAATATGAAAAATATTGTAAATAATAAAAATGAGTATTATATATAAATAATACAATGGCCATATTCGAAGTATTCTTCTGATGTAAAATTTCTTTATATTGATGTTTTTAGTTTTTTCTTTTTCTTTTAATAATAGATAGGTAATTAAGAATCCACTTAATGCAAAGAATATGCTTACACCATATGAGGCGAGAAGTAAACCTTTTGGATTTCCGTTTTTATCACTGCCAAATATTGTAGCTATTAGACCAAACTCTTTTAAACTTAAGGCTGTATGTGATATAACAACAGCTATTGCTGCTATTGCTCTTAATCCGTTTAAGCCTTGAAGATGAAGTGTTTTTTTCATTAGTTATTTTTGATACAATTCTTCAATAATAGTAGTATTTTGTTTAATATCAAAACCTTTTTCTTGAATAGCTATTTTTATTCGACTTTTATCATTCAATTTATTATGTTTTATTTTGTTTATATGTGAAACCCAATTATCAATATTAAAATCATTTAAAATAGTTACTAAATCTAAAGCCATATCCACTAAATTAGGAAAACCTTTGTATAAAAGGCAAGGAATTCCTGCAGCTTGTGCTTCAACAGCAACCAAGCCAAAACCTTCTCTTAATGCAGGAGCGATAAAAACATCTAAAGCATTTATTATAGTTGGTACATCATCTCGATTGCCCAAATGGATTACTTTTTTTTCTAATTGATATCTGTTTATTTTAGATTGGATTTCATTAAAATAGCTTTTATCATCAATTCTACCAGCAAAAAGAAAAATAAAATCTGTGTGTTGCTTATTAAATTTGTTTAATACATCTATGATATAATCAACATTTTTATGTTTAACGATTCTACCAATATTTCCAAACACAAGTGTTTTTGGTTTAATATTTAAAGTTTCTTTAAATAACTTAATTTTTTGGTTGGTAATATTTTGAAATTTGTCGGTATCTACTGCATTATTAATTACAACAGTTTTGTTTTGTAGTCTATTATAATACAAGCTTTTGTTTGCCTCTTTTGAAGCTCCCCAAAAATCAGTAGCATATTTTGAAATTAAGAATTTTTGAAAAACCAATTCCATTTTACTTGCAAAAATACTTACAAACGAACCTCTAAACTTTAAATCTGCATGAGAATGTGCAATTATTTTTTTTGCACCTGCTTTTTTAGCAGCCAAAGCTATTATTCCACATTTTGCATTTAAATGTATATGAACAACTTCGGGTTTACCTAAATTATCATAGATTTTTTTAAATTCTTTAATGTATTTTAAAGGTCCTAAATCCCATTGCGCACCAATATGTTTTATAGTAGCTCCTTTTTGAGTAATTTCATCGTCAAAATCACCTTTTATAATACCTGTTTTTACTTTATAATTTACTAAAAAGCTAAATTTTGTTTCTTTAGAAATATTTCTAAAAATATCCATAAGCATTACTTCTGCACCGCCACGGTTCATTGCTCCAACTACTTGTAAAACGTGTGTTTTTTTAGTCAAAATTTAATTGTTCTTTTTTGGTAAAGTTAATAAATCTCCCCAAACTTTATCATAATTTTCAGGTTTAAAGTCAGGCATGCCACTTGCAGGGAAAAAGGTAAGTTCTCCAAAGATAATTTTATGGTTTACCTCATAAAAATCTACTCGTACATACGGAAAGTCTTTGGCGTAATCTTTTGCCATTACTATCATTTTATTTAATTGTGTAGGTTTTTTGATTTGGACACTTTTTATTGGTGTTAAATCTTTTCCAAACTCTTGAAAATTCCAATCTAAATCATAAAAATTTTGAGCATGATTGGTTTTTCCTCTACCATTATTGGCTTGAATATACTTTGGTTCTCCATTAAAGCAATGGAATTTATAGTCAATTAAATAACCGCTTTTGTCGGTCAAGAATTTTTCGCAAACTAATCTTGGTTTAATGTCTTTATAAACCCATTCTCTTCCTGCCCAAAAAATATTGTGTTTTAACCAAGATTTTAATATTTTTTTATACCAAAACCAATTTATTTTTGATTTGTCTGATGCAATTAAGTTCCAACCACTACCATGACTTGCTTTTAATACAAATTGTTTGGGTAGTTTGGCGATATTTATTTCGGAAACATCTTCAAAAACAAAGAGTAATTTGTTTAATGTTTCTTCATATCCTTTTTCTTTAACGAGTTTTCTAACCTCATATTTGTCTGCAGCAATGGGCATTTTAGGATCACGATAATTTAATTTTAACCATTGCATTTTTTCACTAAACAAAATGGGATTCTTAATATTTGGTAATCTTCCACCAGATTTTTTAGTGTATAATCTGTTTATTTCTTCAACATCAGATAATTTATGGAGTAATTTTTTTCCGTTGCGTCTAACATATTCAGTCCAGATGTAATATAAAAAAACAGAATCGTTTTTTACTTGTGTCATTTTTTTTCTGATACTCATGCTTATCGCTTTAATGTTCTGTATATTTTTCGTGTTATGTTACGCAAATTTAATTTTATTTTAGCACTTATTGAACCGTTTTTAGCATTAAAAAATAAACGTGTTTGATTTCGTAAGGGTTTGTTGCTTTTTAAATAAGCAAAGTGTTCGTCTTTAAAACGATCATTAATTAATTTTAAAGCTTGCGATTTTAAGCTTTTATCGATTTTATCTAACATTCCAGAGAAAAAATTTATTTGACTTTCTAAAAATGTATCCTTGTATATATTGTATAAATTATTATTAATGAGGTATTCTTTGGTAATATCCATTACGGTAACCAAATCAAATAAGCGTTTGTCTGTTCCTGCTGTTGTTGCTTGTGCTTGTTGTCTGTAATAACTGAATCGTTTAGGTAATATAGATATTTTATCAAGAGCGGTTATTAAATGCCAATGCACAGGTATGTCTTGTCTTGTTAATCCTTTAGGAAAATGGATATTGAGTTCTCTTGCTTTTTCGGTTTTAATGAGTTTTGTCCAAGTAAATGCAGGTCTTTTTAATAAGGCAATTTTATCGGTAGCGATGTTTGTTTTTAAGCTTGTGGGTTTGTTTTTATTAATTTCTAAATCTTTGTTGTTGTAAAAAATTGCATAATCCCAAATGACCATTTCGGCTTGTTCTTTTTCGGCTAAATTATAGGCTTCTTTAAATAAATCTAAATTCATTAAATCATCGCCATCTACAAAAGTAATGTATTTGCCTTTTGCTAATTTTAAGGCTTGATTTCTAGCAACTGCTAAGCCTTCGTTGTTTGGTTTTGCAACAACAATTATTCTAGGGTCTTTTTGAGCATATTCATTTAAGATGTTTAAAGTATTATCTTTTGAACCATCATCTATACAAATAATTTCAATTTCTTTTAATGCTTGGTTTATGATACAGTCTAAACTATCTGCAATGTATTGCTCTACATTGTATGCTGATAGTGTTATGGAAACTTTAGGTTGTTGCATTGGTTATGTGTTTAAGTAATTATACTATTTCTTTTAAAAATTGATTATTTTTCCAATTTAATACATGATTACCATCACTTCTTTTTTGTTCTTGTTTACCACTATAAAGGACAAAAGCATTTTTTTGCAGACTTAATTTTTTCCAATAAGTAATATTTTTAAACCAATTGTTCATAAAGGTTTTACCTGATTTTATTTCTATAGGCGTAATTTTATTATAATTATCAATTATTAAATCTATTTCATGACCTGTTTTATCTCGCCAATAAAACAGCGGTGGATTTACACCTCTATTTGCATAAAATTTTACGATATCAATAACTACCATTGTTTCAAAAAGAGCGCCTTTAAAAGGGTTATTTTCTAGATGTTCTAATTTTTTAATTCTTAGTAATGAGCAAACCAAACCTACATCATAAAAATATAATTTGGGTCTTTTTACAATTGTTTTTTTATAATTTTTATGATGTGCTTTTAATAAATAAATAATAAAACTACTTTCTAAAATACCAATCCAAGATTTTACTGTTTTTAAATCTACACCAACCTCAATACTAATAGCGTTTAAATTGAGTTCTTGTGCTGTTCTTCCAGCTAAAACTTGTACAAATTTTTCAAAAATTAATAAGTTGTTTATGTTTTTTATTTGCCTTACATCTCTTTCTATATAGGTTTTAATATAATTAGGATACCAATCGGATGGTTTTATATTTTGATCATAAATAGGAGGATAAAATCCATTAATAATATAATCTGTATCTGTTTGATGCGTATGATCTGTTTTTGATAGTTCATTAACCGTAAAAGGTAAAAGTGTTATATATCCAACTCTACCTGCAAGTGTTTGTACAATGTTCTCTTGCAATAAAAAATTATTAGATCCGTT
>Ga0256840_1000750_pt1 | contig 32451 bp, 34 predicted proteins | sample 355202metaG_FD_185969 | JGI IMG/M metagenome (GOLD analysis project Ga0256840, IMG submission 185969) | Hydrothermal vent microbial communities from Mid Atlantic Ridge, Atlantic Ocean - 355-202 | ecosystem: Environmental > Aquatic > Marine > Hydrothermal vents | place: Atlantic Ocean: Mid...
GCTTATCTTCTTATAGCTATTATATATGACAAGTGAACTATAAAAGATAGATATAGCAATCAAAATAATAACAGATAAAAAAAGCCTATTTTTATAAAAAACTTCTCTCAATATAAATCCTTACACGATATGATATATTTTACCAAAATATTTCTTAAGCAACTTAAAAGAATTTTATAAAAATCTATGTAATTTTTCACTATAATATGAAACAATTATTTCTAAGGATATGCTTTTGCAACATTTAATAAATACAAAAGATTTTAGCATCAAAGAGATAGAAGCTCTTTTTAAAAGAGCTGAAGAGTTTTTGGATGAAAAACCAAGAGATATATTAAACGGAAAAACCATCATCACTATCTTTTTTGAAAACTCTACAAGAACAAGAAGCAGTTTCGAAGTGGCAGCTAAAAGGCTTGGGGCAAATGTTGTCAGCCTTGATATATCAAAAAGTTCCTCAAGCAAAGGTGAGACCCTCTTTGATACGGCAGCCAATCTGGACGCCATGGGTCCAAATGCCATCATAGTAAGGCATAAAAACTCTGGAGTCCCAAGCATCCTCTCAAACTATGTAAACTGCCCTATCATAAACGGCGGGGATGGAAGTCATGCACATCCCACTCAGGCACTTCTTGATCTTTTTACCATAAAAAGGTATATCAAAGATACCAAAGGGAAAAAGATAGCTATCGTGGGAGATATAAAAAATTCTAGAGTTGCAAACTCCAATATAGAGCTTTTAGGCAGGTTTGGTTTTGATATAACTCTTGTTGCACCCCCACACTTTATGCCTAAAACTGAGCTAAAAAAGTGCTATAACTTAAAAGAGGGTGTTAAAGGCGTAGATGTCATAATGAGTCTAAGAACCCAAACAGAGAGACATACCAACCAGATATATGCCTCTTTGAAAGATTATGCAACCGACTTTTGCATCACAAAAGAGATACTAGGAAACAGAGATATCTTGCTTTTGCATCCGGGCCCGGTCAATAGAAACATAGATATAAGCGATGAGTGTATGAAAGATAAGAGATGCAAGATCTTAGAGCAGGTTAAAAATGGAGTTGCCATCAGGATGGCTGTTTTGGAGAAACTAATAGGTAGGGAAATTGATGAATAGTTGGAATTTAAAAGATTTATATAAAAGCGATGAAGAGCTTAAAAAGAGTGTGGAAAAAATCGAAAAAGAGGCAAAAGAGTTTGAAAAAAGATATAAGGGAAAATTGGACAAATTAAGCGAAAAGTCCTTTATGAGTACTTTAAAAGAGTATGAAGATATGCTAAATAGCCTTGCAAGGGCGGGAACTTATACCTTTTTGAAGTTTGCTTCAAATTCAGATAATGGCGGATTTTATGCAAAATGGTCTCAAAAATTAAATGAGATAAATGAATACTTGCTCTTTTTTGAGCTGGAGTTTAATAGGCTTGATAATAAAAAACATAAAAGTATAGTAAAAAAGAGTGGAATTTACAAATTTTATCTACAAAATCTTATAAAAGAGAAGAGGTATCAATTAAGTGACAATGAAGAGAAGATACTTCTTAAAAAGAGTCTTACAAGCTCAAGAGCCTTTTCAAGACTCTTTGATGAGCATTTTAGCAGACTAAAGTTTGACTTTAACGGTAAAAAACTCTCCGAAGAGGAGGTTTTATCAAAACTCTACTCAAACGACAGAAAAGAGAGAAAAAAAGCTGCTGACTCTCTAACAAAAACTTTGAAGAAAAATCTACACCTAAACTCCTATATCTACAACATGATAAAAACTGATCTAAAGATAGAGTGCGATATAAGAGGATATGCCTCGGTTGAAGAGCCAAGACACCTTGATAACAAAATAACACAAAAAAGTGTCGATGCTCTTGTGGAAACAACTTCTAAAAATTTTCACCTTTGCAGTGAATATTATGAGATAAAAAGAGAGCTTTTAGGCTATAAAAAACTTTATGATTATGACAGATATGCTCCTATTGTAAAAGATGAGAAAGAGATACCTTTTAGTGAAGCCAAGAAGATAGTGCTCGATAGTTTTATGGAGTTTGATGAAAGATTTTATGATATAGCCAAGATGGCTTTGGAAGATGGCTGGTGCGATGTTTTTCCAAAAGATAAAAAAAGAGGTGGAGCCTTTTCTCATCCGGCTTCTACCGATACGCACCCTTTTGTTATGTTAAATTATACAAAAAAAAGAAGAGATATCTTTACTATAGCCCATGAATTAGGCCATGCTATACATCAGTATCTCTCAAGAGATGTAGGCTATCTTGGAAGCGATACACCTTTGACTACCTCTGAGACAGCTTCTGTCTTTGCGGAGATGCTTCTGTTTGATCATATCAAAAAGATTACTCCAAAAGATGAGCTTTTGGCTCTTTATGGTGCAAAACTTGAAGATATCTTTGCTACTTTGTTTAGACAGATTATCTTTACAACTTTTGAGAGAAGAGTGCATAAAAAGAGTGAAGAGGTAACGATAGAGGAGTTTAATGACTACTGGATGGAAGAGAACAAAAAGATGTTTGGCAAAAGCGTGGAGTTAAGAGAGGGATATAAACTTTGGTGGAGCTATATACCGCACTTTATACATACACCTTTTTACTGTTATGCTTACAGCTATGGTCAACTGCTTGTGATGGCACTTTATGGAGCTTATAAACGAGGTGATGAGGGATTTAAAGAGAATTATATAAAATTTTTATCAAGTGGAGGAAGCAAAAGCCCCAAAAAACTAGTAAAAATGTTTGGATATGATATAGAGGATAGTTCGTTTTGGTCTATCGGTATAGAAGAGGTTAAAAAAGTTTTGGAAGAGTTTAAAGGGTTAAGGAGGTAGAGATGCTACATGATATCGTCAGTCAAAAAAATTTTAGAGAGATGATGATGGATCACTGTGAAGATTTTATCAAGTTTTTATTTGATGAAAATATAGAGTTTTCCATATTGACCTCACTTGCCAATATAGGCTTTGAGCCTCCTTTGCCGGAGCATATCACAGCAGACTTTAAACCTATAACTCTTTTTACTCTTGCAGGATATACTTACGACAGTGCGAGGCTTGAAGATGGGTATTTAACATTTGAAGCCGGCTTTGGAAGAGAAAATTTTGGAAGCTTTGTCAGCGTTCCAGTGTATGCGATACTTCAAATCATCATAGAAAACACCCCTATCTTCATCAACCTTGCCACTCCTCCTGAGAGTGATGAGGAGTTTGAAAGAAACAATAAAGAGAGTGGTGTAAAAAAATCGATGGATATCTTTCTATCCAACCCAAACAATAAAAAACTACTCAAAAAAAAGAGAGGAAAATAACCTCTCTATATCTTTTTGATATTCATCAGAAAATCGATAATGCTATCTATAAAAGCGTCATGTCTTCTCTCTTTTAGGTAAGTTATATAGAGGCTTCTTTTAAATTTATATCCTCTTATCTTGGCACTGTAGAGCATACCGTTTTTAACCTCATCTTCTATAACACTTGAAGATATTATCGATACTACCGGCTTATCCTCATCTTTGGGAGCTTTTAGGATGGATTGTTTTAGTGCGGTTGAGCTTGAAACGATACTTTTTATATCAAAACTTTTACAGTCAACTCCCATCTCTTCAAAAACTTCACTTACCAACTGCCTTGTATGAGACTCTTCTTCTCTGCATATCCAGGCAAAATTGCTAAGCTCCTCTCTTTTTATATACCTTGGAAGCGGAGAATTACTAAACAAAACAAGCTCATCACTCATCCACTCTCTATAAAGCATATTATCTTTAAATATAGGAGCTTCGATAAGTGCCAAGTCTATTTTTTTGTCTTCAAGCAACTCCAAGATATTTTTTGAGAGATCTATCTTTAAAAGTATGTTGTTTTTGACTTTCTCTTTTATCTTGTTTAAATAGTTTGGCAATATATAGTTACCTATGGTAAAAGAGGCGCCCATTACAAATGTTATCTCTTTGTTTATAACTTTCAACATCTCTTTTTCGGCATTGTAGATACACTTTTCAAGCTTTAGCATAACAGAATATATCTCTTCACCCTCTTTTGTAAGTCTGATACCATTCTTTTTTCTATCAAGTATCTTTGTTTCAACATAATCTTCAAGAAGTTTTATCTGTTGGGTTACAGCAGGTTGTGAAATACCAAGCTTTTTTGAAGCTCTTGAAAAACTTTTTTCTCTGACAACAGTAAGAAATGTTTGTATCTTTGAGAAATCTCTAAGCATTACTCTGTCCTTTTTTAAAAAATAATATATGTATTATAACTTATTTCAATAATTTTTTCAATCCCCCAATAAGAAAAGATTATATTTTATGATACTTTTTTCACAAAAAGTAACAAAAATATCTATATAAAAGTTAAAATAATGTTTTTTTAGATATAATATTAGATACAATAAACAAAGATAGAGTAACAATGGACAAGATACTTAATGATTTAAACGAAGAACAAAAAAGAGCCGCCACCATGATAGATGGCTCTTTGCTTATCTTAGCAGGCGCCGGCAGTGGAAAAACAAAAACTATAACTTCGAGACTTGCATATCTACTTGCAAATGGAATAGACCCGGCCAATACCCTAACTCTTACCTTTACCAATAAAGCAGCAAACGAGATGAGAGAGAGGGCATTAAAGATGATAGGAGATGTTATATATCCTCCACTACTTTGCACTTTTCATAAATTTGGACTTCTTTTTTTAAAGTTTAATATAGACAGAATAAATAGGACTAACAATTTTGTTGTTATTGATAATGATGATAAAAAAAGAATCATTAAAAATTTTGGCACTGAATTGCCCATAGCACTTGTAGCAAATGAGATATCAAAATATAAAAATTCTCTTATCTTTCCCAAAACCGCTATAGAGAGAGCAACTCTGCCAAATTATAAAATCATCGCCTCTTTATATAAAAAGTATGAAGAGTATCTGGAAAAAAACAATCTTGTTGATTTTGATGATCTTTTGGTTTTAACTTATAAGATACTTGATGAAAATAGTGATCTTTGTGAACAAACAAGCCAGAGATACAGATACATCATGATAGATGAGTATCAAGATACAAATGAACTCCAGTATAAACTCATAAAAAAACTATGCTCTACTCATCAAAATATCTGTGTAGTGGGAGATGATGATCAGAGTATATATGGATGGAGAGGGGCCAATATAAAAAATATCTTGGAGTTTGCCGACCAATTTCCGGGAACTACCATCATAAAACTTGAGAAAAATTACCGCTCAACAAAGCAGATACTAAAAATAGCCAACAATCTCATAGAGCACAACAGAGGAAGACTTGGCAAAAAACTAGATAGCGTAAAAGGTGATGGAAAAGAAGTGGAGTATATCCACTCCGATAATGAAAATAATGAAGCAAACCTGATAGCAAAAAGGATACAGATACTTATAGACAGAGGTATCAGCCCTAATAAGATAGCGATTCTTTATAGAATAAACGCGCTAAGTAGATCTATCGAGGAGGGCTTAAACAGGGCAAAGATAAACTACAAAATGGTAGGTGGAGTTAAGTTTTACGAAAGAGCGGAGATAAAAGATCTCATAAGTTACTTAAGGATCATAGCCAATCCTCATGACGACTTCTCTCTTAGAAGAGTGATAAACAGACCCAAAAGAGGCATAGGAAAAGTTACTGTAGATAAGATACTAAAAGCAGCATATGATAAAAAGCTCTCTATATATCAGTTTTTATCAACAAACCTTGAAGAGGCTGAGAAGCTTTGCAGCAAAAAGAGTTTTGTTGAGATAAAAAGATTTATCAAAAATATTAAAAAACTAAAAAAAGAGCTTCAAAAGTCAACTTATGACTTTATAGATAACTTAGAAGATACCTTTCATATAAAAGAGTATTATCAAAAGCTTCCAGACTCTTTGGAGAAAGTTGCCAATATCGAGGAGTTTCAAGGTCTCTTTAGAGATTATATACTCTCAAATCCGGATGCAAGCATAGACGACTTTCTAAACGAGATAACTCTACAAAGCGATCAAGACCAGATAGATAACCAAAGCGTTTCAGTTATGAATATACATGCTGCAAAAGGACTGGAGTTTGACTACCTTTTTGTTATAGGTTTAGAGGAGGGATTTTTCCCGATTACGGGTGATGGAAGCGATATAGAAGAGGAGAGAAGACTCGGATATGTTGCAATAACCAGGACCAAAAAGGAGTTGACACTTAGCTCATCAGCCAGCAGATTTTACAAAGGAAGGAGAGCATATCTTAATAAAAGTAGATTTTTAACAGAGTGTGGAGTTTGTAAAGGTAGCTTGCATCTTGAAAAAACTACCTCTTTTAAAAAGGGTGACTTGGTAAAACATAAGATATTTGGCATGGGGAGAGTTTTGGAGGTAAATAAGATAAAAAGGGAGTTTAAACTAAAGATAAACTTTGGTGGCACAAAGAGGGATATACTTGCCTCTTTTGTAGAGAAGATTTAGGAGAACTTTTGCAAAATAGACTCTTTGTTGCTTATAAGCCGGCCGGAATCAGTTCAAATAATTTTTCAAAAGATATAAAGCGAAAATTTGGTGTTAAGAAAGCAGGCTACTCGGGGACTCTTGATCCGTTTGCCAAAGGGGTTTTGATATTTGCATTTGGACAATTTACCAAACTTTTTAGATTTTTAGATAAAACTCCAAAAGTTTACCAAGCCAAGCTTCACCTTGGTGCTTACAGCAAAACACTCGATAGTGAAGCTATAGAGGAAGTTAAAGAGATAGAACAAATAGATATAAAGAGGATAGATGATATACTTAACTCATTAAAAGGTGAGATAGAGTATCTGCCTCCAAAATTTTGCGCAAAAAGTATAGATGGTCAAAGAGCTTATAAATTGGCAAGAGAGGGTAAAGAGTTTGAATTAAAAAAGATAAAAAGCAAGATCTTTGATATAAAAATATTAAACTACACTCACCCTTTTTTAAATTTTGAGATAGCAGTCAGCGAGGGGGCTTATATACGAAGCATAGGAGCTTTGATAGCACAAAAACTTGGCACGGTTGGTGCTTTAACAAGCCTTGAGAGAGTTAGAGAGGGAAACTTCATATATGAAGATGAAAGAGAGTTAAACCCTTTAGAGTATCTAAAAACTGAAGAAAATAGTTACCTAAGAGATAAAAACGATATCTTGCTTGGAAAAAAGCTACTCAAAGATGATTTTGAAAAAAATGAGGATGGAGTTTATCATATCGTCATAGATAATATGCTCTCAGTTATAAATATAGATGACGGCAAAGTCAGCTATGAATTAAACAGAATAAGGATGCAAGGATGCTAGTATTATCAAGAAAAGCGGGAGAGAGTGTTTACATAGGAAACAATATAGAAGTCAGGGTTGTCTCTATTTCAAAAGATAAGGTCAAACTTGGCTTTGAGGCCCCAAGAGATATACCTCTTATAAGAGGGGAGTTAAGGGTTGCTATCATAGGGGCTAACATCGAAGCTAGTAAAAGCCCTAAAGATATCACTGCTTTAAAAAATTTATCACTTAAAAAGATAAAGTAGATGTTAGAAAAAAAATCTTTTGCCAAAGTCAATATATACCTCAAAATCATAGGTATAAAAGATGGATATCATCTTCTAAATTCAAGGTTTATGATAGTAAACTCTCTTTATGATACTATCACATTTAAAAAAAAGAGTGGGCCAAAAGATGCATTTGAGTTAAGCGGAAAATTCTCCTGCAAAAAAGAGGATAATATCATCTATAAAGCTTACAAAGCACTTTTGAGAGTTGACAAAATTTCAAAAAAAGTGGAAAATTTTTTTGAAGAATATAGCGTAAATGTTCAGAAAAATATCCCGGAGTTTGCAGGTCTTGGGGGTGGCAGCTCAAATGCAGCTACTTTTTTAAAAATGGCAAATGAAGCCATAGAGCTTAAGCTGACAAAAGATGAGCTTTTAAATTTAGCATCCTCTCTTGGAGCAGATGTTGCTTTTTTTATAAATGAGTTTGAGAGTGCAAATGTCAGCGGTATAGGTGAAAATGTTTTAAAGTTTGATGAAAATACACTTGAGTTGAATATATACACCCCTCCTGTTAAATGTGTCACCAAAGATGTTTATGCCACTTTTAGAAAAGAGCTTATGAAAAATTATGATAAGATTATTTCAGACAATATAAAATTGGCTACAAAATTAGATACTCTAAAGAGTAAAGAGATTTTAAAAGATTATGCCCCGACTGAACTTAATGATCTTTTTGCTCCGGCTATAAAACTATATCCAAAGCTACAAGATTATGTGGATTATGGTTTTTTTAGCGGTAGCGGGAGCTCATTTTTTAAGGAGTTAGAAGCATGAGAAAAGTTATAGCGAAAAATAAAAAAGCTTTTCATGACTATGAGATCCTTGAAAAGTATGAGGCAGGCATATCGCTAAAAGGAAGCGAGGTAAAAGCCATAAGACAAGGCAGAGTCAATCTAAAAGAGAGTTTTGTAAAAATTATAAAAGGAGAAGCTTATCTTTTAAATGCTCACATTTCCCACTTAGATACAGCCAACCCCCACTATAGACCTGACGAGAGAAGAGACAGAAAGCTGTTGCTTCATAGAAAAGAGATAGATAAACTTCTTGGAAAGATAACAAAAGATGGACTTACTCTGGTGCCTCTTAGCATCTATCTAAACCACAAAAATATCATAAAAGTTGAAATTGCCGTAGCAAAAGGAAAAACTCTCCATGATAAAAGAGAAACACTAAAAAGAAAAGAGGCTGATAAAGCCGCAAGAGCCGCTATAAAGAAGTATATTTAACTTGACATTTCTTTTTAAATAGTATATACTAAAAAATATATAAAAATATTAGAGGAGTGATTATGGTATCAACTGCAAAACTTTTTAAAAACGGTCAAAGTCAAGCTGTCAGACTTCCCAAAGAGTACAGATTTAATGGAGAAAAAGAGGTTTATATTAAAAAAATAGATAATACCATCATCCTCTTTCCTAAAGATAAAAAAATGATTTGGCAAGATATGTTCAATGGTCTTGATGGTTTTTCCGATGACTTTATGCAAGAGAGAACCGAACCAAAACAAAATAGAGAGGAGATTTTTTGAAAAGATATATGTTAGATACCAATATATGTATATATATCATTAAAAAGAGACCTTTAAGTGTTAAAAAAAGGTTTTTATCTTTTGAGATAGGGGAACTTTGCTTATCAAGCATCACAGTTGCCGAACTTTTCTATGGAGCCTACAAAAGCCAACAAGTCACTAAAAATTTAGATGCACTTAAAAAATTTTTAACTCCTTTTGATATAGTGGATTTTGATTATAAAGCATCAATTGAATATGGAAAGATAAGAGCCTCTTTGGAAAAAAGAGGTCAAATCATAGGCAATATGGACATGCAAATAGCTGGACATGCATTATCTCTTGGAATGATACTTGTAACTAATAATATAAAAGAATTTGTTAGAATCGACACTCTTAAGTTAGAAAATTGGGTTTAAAGCATATACTTTTGATACATCTTTTCTAAAATATTTTCGCTCTCTTCATATTTCTTTTTGTAAGGCGACTTTGTCTCTTTTATCAAAGGTTGATACTTTTTGTATGTATCCCAAACTTGATAGGCACCTCTATCTCTTCCTTTTATCTTTAAGGCAATGGCTGTTGCACCGTTTATGAGACCTTTCTGGATATTTGCTTCCGTTTGGTCGACTTTTTTAAGCTCCTTCCAAGAGACTTCCAAAACCTCATGAGCCTCTATAAACTCCTCACTTTTAACCATCTCTATAAAAAGATCTATCTGCTTTTCCATCTTCATCCTATTTTTTCCATATTATGATATAATAGCCATTATGAAGAACTTAGAGATAGAAAATAAATATCTTTTAAAGTATAATAAAGCGCTCGATTTTATTAAAAAGTACCCCATTATTCAAAAAAAAGAGATATCCCAAGCGTATATACAATATAGTAAAAATTGCATCAAAAGGATCCGAAAAAGTGATGATTCATACTTTTTTACTATCAAAAAAGGCAGTGGCAGAGTCAGAGAGGAGACAGAGAGAGAAATAACCAAAAGAGAGTATGAAAAACTCTTAAAAAAAAGAGTCGGAAAAGTCATAAGAAAAAGCAGATATCTTTTTAAGATAGATGATTTTTTATATGAACTTGATATTTTTAAAGGCGAATTAAAAGGCTTAGCTTTTTTGGAGATCGAGTTCGAGACAAAAGAGCAACAAGATAGTTTTAAACTGCCGGATATTTTAAAAGATATCGTCATAAAAGATGTAAGTGAAGAGAAAAACTACACGAACTCTTCACTAGCCATAACCTCCGATAGAAAAACGAATTTGAAAAAAATATTTTCATTAATTGACAAAAAAGAGGATAAATTCCACTTCAAAACGCCAAAAAGTATAAAAATAGGTGATTTTTTAAAAATTTATCTCTATATCTATTTGAAACTACTTAAGAAATATGCTCTAAAGGTTTCAAAAGGAGATGACAATGAAGACCTACACCAATTTAGAGTGAATATAAGAAGAATTAGATCTCTTATCTTTACGCACAAAGAGATCATAGAAAAAGATATATACAAAAAGTTGAGTCTCTCTTTTAAAAAAATAGCTCAAAAAAGTAACTATAAAAGAGATATTGATGTTTTTTTAGAGTATCTAAACGCTAATTATGAAGATACCCTTGACGACTTAAAAAGCGAGCTCCAAAAAGCAAGAGATATAGAGACAAAAGCGATAAAAAGTATGATAGACTCGGATGAGTTTAGCTCTGCACTGTTTGATTTAAAAATATTTATAGAGGATGATAAATACTTTTACATCAACGAACTCTCATCGCTTGAGACAAAATATTTTGGATATCAAAAGATTAAAAAGCTTTTTAAAAAGGTCAAGAAAGAGATCAAGAAGCTAGATAAAGATACACCCTTGGAAAACTTTCATAAAGTCAGGATAAAGATAAAAAAATTAAGATATTTAACTGAAACTTTTAGCAGTTTTGGAAAATATAAAAAAATGATAAAAATGATAAAAAAATTTCAAGAGGATTTTGGAAATTTAAACGATAAAGCAAACCAGATAAATATAATCAAGCACTATATCAACAGCCACAAAAGCACCAGTTCATTGGAGGAACTATTAAAAAAAATTGAGGCTGAGGAGAAGCAGATAAAAGTGAAAATATGCTCATAACCGACAACTAAATTTATTTTTGATATAATCTCATAAATTTTATAGAGGATAACTTTTTGAATAAGCAAAAAAAAATAGTATCGATGTTTGATGAGATAGCTCCTACTTATGATGTGGCAAATAGGGTTTTAAGCTTTGGGGTAGATAAAAGCTGGAGAAAAAAGGCTTGCGATAAAACTTTTAAGATATATGGTAAAAAAGATGTAGATCTTATCTTGGATGTTGCTTGCGGAACGGGCGATATGTGTGAATATTGGCTGAAAAGAGGCTCGCACAATGATGTAAAAGTTCACAAAGTAACCGGAGTTGACCCCTCTGTCGGAATGCTAGAAGTTGCCAAAAAAAAACATATTGACGCTTCATTTTTAGAGGGTGAAGCTAAAAATCTACCGGCAAATAGCGAAAGCGTCGATATAGTCAGTATATCTTATGGGCTAAGAAATGTAGTAGATAGAGTTGAGGGGTTAAATGAGTTTAATAGAGTGTTAAAAAAGGGTGGCATACTTACAATCCTTGAGTTTACAAAGCTTGAAAATGCGACCTTAATGAGCAAAATAAGAGACTTTTATATGAAAAAGATTTTGCCACTTGTTGGTGGATTACTATCAAAAAACTATGAGGCTTATAACTATCTTCCAAACTCCATAGAAAACTTTCTTACAAGAGAAAAACTGATAAAAGAGTTAAAAGAGGCGGGTTTTGAGATAGAGTTTGTAAAAGGTTTTTCTATGGATATCTCAACACTCTTTATAGCAAGGAAAATTTAACTTTGCAAAAACCTTTAAGCGTAAGTGAGCTAAACAATCAGATAAAATCTCTTCTTGAGAGCACATTTTTATATATAAGTGTAGAAGGTGAGGTCTCAAGAGTCACATACCACAGTTCAGGACATCTATACTTCTCACTAAAAGATAAAAACTCATCTATCTCATGCGTTATGTTTAGAGGTAATAATGCAAAACTGAAATTTAGGGTTGAAGAGGGGCTAAAGGTAATCGTCCAAGGAGCTATCAGCGTTTACACTCCAAGAGGAAGCTACCAGATAAACTGCATCTCTATGGAGCCTTCAGGAAGTGGGGCTTTAGCTTTAGCTTATGAGCAACTAAAGAAAAAGCTGGAGGCCAAAGGATATTTTAACAACAAAAAAGAGTTACCTAGATACCCTAAGCTCATAGCTTTGATTACATCCAAAACAGGAGCAGCCCTTCAGGATATGCTAAGAGTTGCCAAAAAGAGATGGCCATTAACAAAATTGATCCTTATTGATACACTAGTCCAAGGCGAAGAGGCAAAAAACTCTATAGCAAACTCGATAAAATTAGCCGATAAATTAAATGCGGATATCATAGTAGTATCCAGAGGTGGAGGAAGTGTAGAAGATCTTTGGGCGTTTAATGAAGAGATAGTGGCAGATGCAATATATAAGGCAAAAACTCCTATAGTTTCGGCTGTTGGACATGAGATAGACTTTCTTATCAGTGACTTTGTTGCTGACCTTAGAGCCCCTACCCCTTCGGCTGCTATGGAGATGATATTGCCTGATATCAATGAAATGAGGATATACACAGATAACACCCTTGAAAATTTTCACAATGTTTTTAAAAGAGTTATCCTTAAAAAAAGTGAAGAGTTAAAAAATATATACTACTCCTACAGACAAAACTCTATCCCTTCCAGATTTGAACTACTGCAAAGAGAGATACTCTCAACCAAAAACAACATAAACCAAAGAGTAAAAGTCCTATTTGAACAAAGATATGAGGAACTATCATACCTTAAAAGGGAAATGACAAACAAGATGGCAAATATACTTCTTGCAAAAGAGCAACTGCTAAATTTTGCATTATCAAATCTTGAAGCAAACAAGCCTCAAAAAAAACTAAAAGAGAGTTACGCCCAAATTGTAAAAAACAATAAGCCCACCCCACTAAAAGATATAGCAAAAGATGAAGTTTTTGAACTTGTCTCACCCGAAGTAAAAATAGAAGCAAAAGCTATCTCAAAAACAGCTGTAAAAGCCTAAAATAGTGACTTTTAAGATATTTATTCATAAGAGATTAATATTTTGTTAAGTAGATATAAATTTTATTTTTTATATAATAATATAGATAGAGATATAGCAATTGATTAAGGAAGATAATGATTAGATTTTTTATATTTATGTCTATTTCTATAGGTATTGTATGTGCACAAAACCTTATAACACCTATACCAAAAGAGATAAAATATAACAAACAAAAAGCAAAGATAGGGAAGATGCTCTTTTTTGATACGAGACTTTCAAAAGATAAAAAGGTAAGCTGCGCATCCTGCCATAAGCCATCAAACGGGTGGAGTGACAATAAAAAGGTTTCTATCGGAGTGTTTGGTCAAAAAGATACTATTCAAACTCCAACTGTATTAAATGCTATTTTTAACTTTAGGGAGTTTTGGAATGGTAGAGCAAAAGACTTAAAAGAACAAGTTGATACAACTTTGCATAACAATATAGAAATGGACATGGATAAAAACAGCATAGAAAAAAATGTTAACAGCATAAAGTTATATAAAGATATGTTTAAAAAAGATTATGTATCTTACAAGATGGTTGTTGATGCTATAGCCGAATTTCAAAAAACCCTCATAACTCCAGGAGCAAAATTTGACAGATATATTGAAGGTAAAGTAAAACTCTCAAAAGATGAACTAAATGGATATAAAACCTTTAAAAGACTTGGGTGTATCACTTGTCACAATGGCAAAAATGTGGGCGGAAACTCTTTTCAAAAGATTGGTATTATTTTTAAGTATGACAACTGCCCAAATGATAGACACAGCATAACCAAAATAAGCATAGACAAATGCGTCTATAAAGTTCCAACTCTTAGAAATATTGCTTTAACGCCTCCTTACTTTCATGACGGAAGTGCCAAGACTCTAAAAAGCGCGATAGAAAAGATGGCATACTACAATCTAGGCTATATCATAAATGAGAAAGAGATAAAAAATATAGAAAAATTTTTAAAAACTCTAACCGGCAACAGCCCAAAACTTTCGGAATAGTAGATGAATAAGAGAGTAGACAATAAGACAATCATCATCCTTTTTATAGGTATATTTTTAGTAGTTTCACTTATAAGATTTAATAATAGTAGAAAAGTATACTTTGCGAACAGCAATCTTATACAGTTAAAAATAGATCAGATAGGACACAAAGAGTTAAATCTTAACTATACGATTTTAGAATCCACCATATATCTTTTTAACAACAATGACAAGATAGAACAAGCCATAAAAACTCTTCAAAAAACGATAAAAAACCTTAAAAACGATAAAAATTTTAGAGAAAATTTTCCTAAAATATATAAAAAATTTGTAAACTCCTATATAAAAGAGATGGATAAAAAAATCGAGCTTATTTATGAGTTTGGAGCTATAAACAGTGCTATAAAAAACTCAAACACCTACCTTATAAATGCCCTCTCAAGACTTCCATACTTCCACGAACGATACAGCTCCAATATGCCTCATGGATATATAAGAGAACTTATGAAAAGTATATCAAATATACTCTTGAGCAAAAACTCATTGAGAAACTTTATAGATATAAACGATATAAAAAATCTTGAAAATGTAAAGTTTAAAACAAAAAAACTTCAAGAGTTCAACAACATAACTACCGCTCATTTTAAAATGATATACAAGAATTTTCCAATCTATCAAAATTATCTAAAAAAGATAACAGATACAAAGTGTATGGATATACTAAGCTCTATAAACAGTGAATTTTTCACCAAAAACCTAAAAAGAGTAAAAGATATAAACTATGTTTTTTATGCTATCATCCTGCTTGTAATACTCTATACCCTTTTTGTTATCGTGTTGCTTGCAAAAATAAACAAAGAAAACTACAAGTTAAATATAGCCTCCAAAAAATTAAGAGAGACTATAAGAACAGATATGCTTACAAAACTTGGAAACAGACAAAGATATGAAGAGGAGATAAAAGGTTTAGACAATATTGCTCTTTTTATCGTAAATATAGACAAATTTAAACATATAAACGAATACTTTGGTACAGATATTGGAGATAGTGTCTTAAAAAAAGTTGCTTCCATACTAAAAGATATAACCAAAAACTACGATTCAAAGATCTATAGGCTTGGAGCTGACGACTTTGGAGTGTTAGTAGATAAAGAGAATATCAAAAGTTTTGAAAAAGTAAGTGAAGAGATTATCTCCTGGTTTGAAAATAACAAAATCTCCATAGGAAAATTTAGTTTTAGAATTAGCGTAAGTATAGGTATCAGTGATAAAAGGCCATTTTTTGAAAAAGCTGATATCGCACTTTCTGAGGTTAAAGAGTCTATAAGGCTGAAATATCTTCTCTTTACAGAGAGTTGCAAAAGAGTCAAGAATATAGAAAACAATATCAATAAAACTTCTATCTTGTATCAGGCTATAAAAGATGACAGGATAGTTCCTGTCTATCAGCCCATAGTAGATATAGAAACAAAAAAGATAGTAAAATATGAAGTTCTAGCAAGAGTTGTTCATGAAGATGGCAGAGTTGAGTCTATTTTTCCATATCTTAAGATAGCTATGGATAACAAACTCTATTTTGATATAACAAAAGCTATACTTATCAAATCAGTCTCATATCTATATGATAAAAATATTGACTTCAACCTAAACTTCTCCATAGAAGACATAAATGATAATAAAATTATGAATATATTAAAGGGGCTGGAAGAGAGCTATAAAGATATCTTTAAAAGGATAACATTTGAGCTTTTGGAGAGTGAAGCTATAGAGGATTATGAAGCGATAAACAGCTTTATAAAATATGTCAAATCAAAAGGAGCAAAGATAGCTATAGATGACTTTGGAAGTGGATACTCCAACTTTGAGCATATTATAAAACTTGACATAGATTACCTTAAAATAGATGGCAGTCTTATCAAAAATATCGACTCCAACAGCGGTTCACTAAAAATTGTATCTCTTATGAATAAATTTGCCAAAGATACCAACATCCAAACAGTTGCAGAGTTTATTGAAAATGAGGCAATTTGGCAAAAACTAAAAGAACTCGGTATAAATTTTGGTCAAGGCTACTACTTTTCAAAACCCTTAGAGTCTATCTGACGCTGCTTCTCAACCCTGCCCCAAAGTAAAGAGTCATCTTGGTGAGTGCTCCTTCAGTAAGCTTGCTTAGATACTCCTCAAACTTATCTCTTTTTTTCCATCTTGGCTCTACAACCCCACTCTCACTTATAAGTATCTGTTTTGCTCTGTAAATTGAGCCGACTTCATCAACAAGCCCTACCTCTTTAGCTCTAAATGCACTAAAAACATGAGCATCTGCAAATTTATCTTTATCTTCTATCTTTAAACCCCTAGCTCTTGCCACATCTGTTACAAACATATCATAAGTATCTTTTAGGAGTTTATCTATCTCCTCTTTTTCAGGCTTGCTCCACTCTCTAAAGATAGTTCCCGCTTCTTTAAACTTACCCATCTTTGCTACTTGTTCTTTAATGCCTACTTTCTTTATCAGTCCCGATATGTCAAATCCATCAAAAATAACTCCGATAGAACCTATTACACTACCCGGATTGGCAACTATCTTATCTGCCCAAATACCGGCATAATAACTTCCGCTAGCCATAACACCTCCAGCATAAACAACAACGGGTTTTAAACTTTTGAGCCTTTTTATAGCCAAACTCATCTCAATAGAAGGTGCCACCAAACCACCCGGAGAATTTATATAGATAAGCACCCCTTTTATATTATCCTCTTTGGCTTCATTAATCTTTTTTAGAAATGTGTCACTCTCCACAATAGGTCCGGTTATATCTACCCTCATAAGATTTGATTTTTTAAGAGCTTCTTGTTTTGTATCTGTAAAGTAAGCAACCACTATAAACAAAAAAAGCAAGATAAAAAAATAGTTTTTTACAAAATCAAGCACTCCGGTTATAAACTTATAAATCGCCTTAAACATATCTCTCTCCTGCTATATACCCGCTCTTTATACTTTTTGTATGCAAAATCAGTTCAAGCGGTAACTGAGCGGTATCTTCAACACTATCAGGAAGCACTACAGAAACGAGATCTGCATGCTTTCCTATCTCCAAGGTGCCATTCTCTACTAGCCTCAAAGATTTAGCACCATTTCTTGTAGTAGCAAGCAGAGCATCTTTGGATGCTTTTAAAAGATCCTCCTCATTGTGGGCATAGATAAAAGTTCTCATCTCATCCCACAAATTAAGTGATGTATTTGAGCTAAGCCCATCTGTTCCGATAGTTAAATTTACACCTAACTCTTTTACTTTTTTTAGATTTAACATTGGGTTTCCAAGGAGTCTGTTTGATCTGATACAGTGCGATATAGAGCCATTTTTTGATATAAAAGCCAACTCTTTTTTATCCGCTACATTACAGTGTGCAAAAAGGGTATCAATGCCCTCAAAAAGCTCCAGATACTCCATCGCACTATACATAGGCTCTACATCCTCGGTAAATCCGCTCAAAAACTCTCTAAATTTTCCACTTCCATTATTAAGCCACTCTCTCTCGCTAAAACTCTCCATAAAATGTGTAGATATCCTAAGATCCTCTTTTTTTGCTATATTTATAATATATTTGGCCAGCATCGGATGAGTTGAGTATGGAGCATGGATAAAAACTCCGGGCAAAAACGAATCATTTGCCAACTCTAAACTTTTTTGTAGCCTTTTTTCAAAATTTTTTATATTTTCATCTAAAAAGTCAGGATTTGAGCCGAGTATCTCATTGAAATAAACTACTCTTTGAGGAGTTTCAAAACAACTTATCATATCAGCACCAAAACTACTAACTGCTCCAAAAGCTACAGTTCCACTCTCAAGCATCTCATCCATCGTATCCTCGTAGCAGCTTTCCAAACACTGTTTTTGCAACTCTTCTCTTTTTTCTATAACACTTTTTAGCCAATTTGTAAAATCGCCATAGATAAGAGTAGCTTTATTGGCAGAAAATTCAAGATGAAGATGAGTATTGATAAGCCCTGGTAAAATACATGAGTTTTTTGAGAGATATTTAACCTTTGCATAAGGGTTATTTTTGATAACATCATCTTTTTTACCAATATCCAAAATTTTTTCATCAAAACATACAGCACCATCTCTAATAATGCTAAACTCACTATCACAAGTCAATATATAATCAGCGCACAATATTTTCATCTCCAACCTCCATTTAAATATTATACCAAAACTCTTAACTCTTAATTCTTAACTCTTCACCTTAAAATCCATTCCGATTTAAACTTCTTCAAAACGGATTCACGGTGGGTGCCCCAAAATCAAAGATTTTGACCCTTCCGCTGCATATGTTTTGCAGAAATTTAAATCTCCATTCTATAACTATTTACCTAATTTGCCCCCGTAAAACTATGATTTTATTACTTATTTGTGTCAACTTTGTTGATATGGGGGGGTAACTCTTAACTCTTAATTATTAATTATTAATTCTTTTTTAGTTGCCTATTTTTTAATCAATTTTTTGGATAATGTTTATTTATATCTGTGCTAAAATTTCTCATCAAAAAAATGAGGAGTAAAAATGAGAAAGTTTAAATTTCTTTTTGCATTTTTATCGCTTTTGCCTGTTTTGGCAAATGCAGGTGAAGATAAGTTAAGTGGTGGCGATACAGCCTGGATGATAGTGGCAACTGCGCTTGTTATGCTTATGACCCCTGCGGGCTTGGCTCTTTTTTATGGTGGATTGACCAGAAAAAAGAATATACTAAATACCATAAGTATGAGTTTAGGAGCTTATGCTATGGCTACACTTGCTTGGATAATTGCAGGATATAGCATAGCTTTTGGAAGTGGTGATTTCTTTGGAACAGGAAAGATAATGCTTTCAGGCATAACACCTGATACTTTAAGCGGTACTATTCCAGAGCTTCTTTTTGCGGCTTTTCAGGGAACTTTTGCAGCTATTACCGTTGCGATTGCCGGAGGCTCTATGATAGAGAGAGTAAAATTCTCTACCTATTTGGCATTTAGTTTTATCTGGACACTTGTAGTTTATGCTCCTATTACCCACTGGGCATGGGGTGGTGGAACTACTCTAAACTTTGGAGAGATGGATTTTGCAGGTGGTACAGTTGTCCATATCAATGCGGGTATAGCAGGACTTGTTGTGGCTATGATACTTGGCAAAAGAAGAGATTATGAGAAGAGTGCTATTAAGCCAATCTCGCCTATATTTGTTGCTCTTGGTTCAGCACTTTTATGGTTTGGCTGGTTTGGTTTTAATGCCGGTAGTGAACTTGCGGCTGACGGCGTGGCAGCAAGTGCTTTTATAGTTACCAATGTGGCTGCAGCTCTTGGAGTTTTGGGCTGGATGGCAGTAGAGTACATAGTTTACAAAAAGCCTACTTTAGTTGGAGCAGCTTCTGGTGCAGTAGCAGGTCTTGTTGCTATAACTCCAGCTAGTGGAAGTGCAGGAGTAGGTGGAGCTATCATTATAGGATTTGTCGGAGGAGCACTTGGATTTATAGGCGTTTCAAAAATTAAAAAAATATTTAAAATAGATGATAGTTTGGATGCTTTTTGGGTTCACGGTCTTGTAGGTATCTGGGGTTCGATTGCAACTGCTATCTTTATAGCCGGATACGCTTTGCCAAAAGATTATAGTATGGGCTCTCAACTTGTTAGTCAAATAGAGGCAATACTACTAACACTTGTATACAGTGGTATAATGACAGCAGTTGTTTACTTTGTATCGGCTCTAATAACCGGTGGAGGAAGAGTTGATGATAAGACAGAACTTATAGGACTTGATGAGAGTGTCCATGGCGAAGAAGCCTTTAATTTATAGGAGTAAAATATGAAGAAGATAGAAGCGATAATCAAACCTTTTAAACTTGATGAAGTTAAAGAGGCATTAGTAGCAGCCGAGATAGAGGGTATGACGGTCAGTGAAGTAAAAGGTTACGGAAGACAGCAGGGTCATAGTGAGCTATACAGAGGTATGGAGTATGTGGTTGACTTTTTACCTAAGATAAAGATAGAGATAGTCGTAACGGAGCCTTTTTTAGATAAGGCTATCGAGATAATAACTACAAAGGCCAAAACAGGTAAGATTGGGGATGGAAAGATATTTGTCTCCGATATAGAAAAAACTATCAGGATTAGAACCGGCGAAGAAGATGCAGAGGCACTTTGATGAATTAAGAATTAGGAGTTAAGAGTTAAGAATTTGACTCTTAACTCCCTAACACTACCCACTATCCACTTAACACCCCCTCTTTTATCCGTTTTTAACCAATTATTTAATATCATATGAACTAAAATTTTTTATAAAGGTGAAATATGAAAGTTGTTGTTATACATGGACCAAACTTAAATATGCTTGGCATCAGAGATCAAGCAGTTTACGGACCTATGAAGCTTGAAGAGATAAATGCTCAAATGAAAGCGGTTGCGGAGCAAAACAAGATAGAGATCGAGTTTTTCCAGTCAAATTTGGAAGGTGAGATAGTTGATAAGATACAAGAGTGTTTAGGAGATGCGGATGGTATCATCATTAACCCCGCAGCCTATACCCATACATCCATAGCTATAAGAGACGCTATCCAAGCGGTTCAGCTTCCGGCAATCGAAGTGCATGTAAGTAATATCCACAGAAGAGAAGAGTTTAGGGCAAAAAGTTTAACTGCTCCGGTTTGCCATGGTCAGATAACAGGATTTGGACCTTTTGGATACCACTTGGCGATGATAGGTATGCTTCAAATCTTCAACGAGATACAAGCTTTAAGAGAGCAACAAAAAAATGAAAACAAACAGGCTTAATGAATTATATACTAAAAGATGAAAATGCCGTATTTTATGAATGCGGCTTCTCTTGTGATAGCGTTGTATTTCTAAAACTTGGAAGTGAGTCATTTTTTATAACCGACGGAAGATATTACGAAGAGGCAAAAGAGTCTATAAAAAATAGTGAAGTTATCCAAAGTAGCGACCTTTTCAAGAATGCTAGAGAAATTTTAAGAAAAAACAGGATAACAAAGCTCTTTTATGACCCATTTGAGTGGAGCGTGGAAGAGTTTTATAAATTGAGCTTTAAATTAACTGATTGCTACTTTCAAAAAAAGATCAAACTCTCTCAAACAAAGAGGATCATTAAGAGCAAAGAAGAGATTGAGATCATCAAGAAAGCTGTCAAATTAGGCTCTGAAGGCTTTAAAAATTTTGCGGAGTTTTTAAAGGCCAATGGAGCCGATAAAGATGAAAAGAGACTCCATTTTGAAGCTGAAAACATCTTAAAGAGAAATGGAGAACTTGATATCAGCTTCTCTCCTATAGTGGCTATCAATGAAAATAGCGCTAAGCCTCATGCGCTTCCTGGAGAAAAAAAGTTAAATAGAGGAGATCTACTTCTTTTTGATGCAGGAGTAAAGTATCAAAGATACTGTAGTGACAGAACAAGGATGATGGAGTTTGACTACTTGTTTGACTTTGATCTGAAAAAAAGTTTCAAAGACAAAAAAAGACAAAAGATATACGATACGGTTTTAAAAGCCAAAGATGCTGCAGCATCAGTAGCAAAAGATGGTATCAAGGCAAAAGATGTCGATAAAGCCGCTAGAGAGGTTATATCAAAAGCCGGATATGAGAGGTATTTTATCCACTCTACCGGGCATGGTGTGGGACTTGATATCCATGAGCTTCCTGTCATATCAAAAAGAGATGATACTTTACTAAAAGAAGGGATGGTTTTTACCATAGAACCGGGCATCTATCTCCCCGGTGAATTTGGTATAAGGATAGAGGATATGTATGTTATACAAAACGGTAAAGCGACCATCTTATAAATGGTTTAAGATCAAAAATTTTCCCTATATTTCAAAAAAAAGGAGCACAAAAAAGCATACCGCAGTCATAGGAGTGGGCGGCAATGTAGGCGATACAAAAAGAAGAGTGCAAAAACTCTTTGTTTTTTTAAAAAGGGGTATGGTTTTTGATATTTTACAAACCTCACCTATCCTGAAAAACCCGCCATTTGGCTATTTGGAACAGGATGATTTTTTCAATGCCGTTATCGTAGTAAAAACCAATTTGACACCTTTAAAACTACTAAAAGAGTTACAAAGGGTAGAAAAAAGGTTTAAAAGAGTAAGAGTTTTTAAAAATTCTCCCAGAACTTTAGACTTGGATATTATATTTTATGATAAAATAACAGTTAATAAACAGGATCTTACAATACCTCATCCAAAATTTAGAGAAAGGGATAGCGTTTTGTTGCCATTATATAGTTTAAAAAGAAGGGTAGTATAGATGAAACTTTTATCTTTTACGGCAGATACTCCATCAAATGCGCTTAAAAAAGCTCAGCTTCAATGTGGTGAAAATGCGCTTGTTGTAAGCACAAAAGAGATACAAAAAAAGAGTTTCAATCAAAACGCTGTTTATGAAGTAGTAGTTGCGGTAGAGGAGAAAGAGTTACAAAAAAAAGCATCTATAAAGCAAAATACGAAAAAGAGAAAAAGCAAGGATATACTCTTGGATCTCTCAAATGCTGCCAAACAGATCTCACGCATAGAAGATATCACAAGCGAAGATAGCAAACTTTCTAAAAGTGAGACGGAAACAAAACCATCAAATACAAATGGTGAGTATAAAGAGATCAAGGATGAAATATATAAACTTTCAGATAAGGTAAAACTGATCCAAGAGATGTTTTGGGAAGAGAGGGCGCCTCTTAGAGATGGGCTTACCATACCGTCAGAATTTGCAGAAATTTATAAAAAAGCAAAATTTAGCGGAATGGATCAGGATGATTTAAACTCAATAATGGAGCTTACTTTAGAACATATGCCTTACAATATGAGGAAAAACAGTAAAACAGTTAAAAGATATTTTCAAGTTTTGCTTAGAAAAATGATACCTATCAGAGTGGAGTCAGAGTATCAAAAAGAGAGAAAAAGGATAATGATGTTTGTGGGGCCGACTGGAGTCGGTAAAACCACAACTCTGGCAAAACTGGCAGCTAGATACTCCTACATAAAACAAAAGAGAGAAAAAGTCGGAATTATAACTCTTGATACATACAGAATAGGTGCGGTTGAGCAGCTGTTTCAATTTGCAAAGATGATGAGACTTCCCATAGAAGATGTGATAGATATAGATGATTTTGCTAAGGCTATCAGATCTTTATCATACTGTGACACCATACTTATAGACACCATAGGTAGCTCCCAATATGATAAAGAAAAATTAGCAAAAATTGAGAAATTTATAAAAAATTCAAATGAAGATATAGATGTAAATCTCGTCATGTCTTCTAGCACAAAACTAGAGGATTTAAGAGAAATTTACAAAAATTATGAATATCTCAATATAGATACCATAATATTTACCAAGTTTGATGAGACAAAAAGTTTTGGCAATATTTTTTCACTGGTTAAAGAGACAAACAAACCACTTAGCTATTTTTCTACCGGGCAAGAGGTACCTGATGATATAATGTGTGCTAGTAGTGAATTTTTGGTCGATTGTATCTTAGATGGTTTTAAGAAGGATAAAGATGCAAAATCAAGCAAATAAGTTAAAAGATATTGTTCAAAAAGCTCCTAAAAATCAAGCCAAAACAAAATTTATAGCCATAACGAGCGGAAAAGGCGGTGTCGGGAAAAGCACCATCAGTGTCAACAGTGCCATTTTACTCGCAGAGTATGGATACAAAGTTGCACTTTTTGATGCAGACATAGGGCTTGCCAATCTAGATGTCTTACTCAATGTAAGATGTTCAAAAAACATACTAAATGTTCTAAAAGGCGAATGCTCACTAGAAGATATAATAGAACCTATAAATGACAATCTTATACTCATACCGGGAGATAGCGGTGATGAGATACTAAAATATAGCGATCAATTTATATATGAGAGATTTTTTGATGAAGCTACAAGTTTAAATGACTTAGACTATATCATCATAGATACAGGAGCAGGCATAGGGGAAAATACAAGACTTTTCCTAAACGCTGCCGATGAAGTTATCGTTGTTACCATTCCCGATCCGGCAGCTATAACTGATGCTTATGCTACCATAAAAATAACAAGCAAATTTAAAAACGAGGTTCATTTGGTACTAAATATGGTTAAAAATCAAAAAGAAGCAAAACTTATATATGAAAAAATAAATAAGGTGGCCAAAGGAAATATCGGTAGCAACTTCTCTTTGGAGCTCCTAGGAAGCATCCCAAGTGATAAAAATATAGCTAAAAGTATCAGAAATAGAACTATCTTTGTAGAAGAGTATCCAAGCTCCTTTGCAACCGCTGACCTAAAAGATATTGTAAAAAAGCTTATCTTAAAGGTGGAACACAAAGTGCTTGATAGTAGAAAAGATAGTAGTTTTGGCGGTTTTATTAAGAGATTATTGGAACAATTTTAAGGATATTCATTGAGGGTAGAAAATTTTATATATTTTTTTACAGTTTGCGGGTTTTTTATAGGACTGGTCTTTTCAGTTGTAAATTTTGACATGCCCGAATATATACTTTTTTATACGCTTATTGTAACATTCTTTTTTTATCTGTTAGTGCATATCTCGATAGCCAGCTTTATGGATATAAAAACTCTCTCTAAAAAGATTTTTGATAAAGAGAAGTATGAAGAGCAGAGTGATTATTTTATCTTTGAGCTTGAAAACAGAGAAAAAAAGATAAGCTCACTAGTGAATGTCATAGAAAAAATGGACTCAAAAAGAGTGCAAAAAGTTAAAGCAGATGAATTACATGGCAAGATCGCAGCTTAATGCTTACGAAAGACAGGTAAAAGAGGAGAAAGATAAACTTGCGCTTCAATTTTTACCCGCAGTTAGAGCAATGGCATACAGGCTCAAAGAGAGGTTGCCAAACAGTGTAGATGTAAATGATCTGATCTCCATAGGAACCGAGGAGACTATAAAGCTTTCAAGAAGATATGATGAGAGCAAAAATGATTTTTTTTGGGGATATGCTAAACAGAGAGTTTATGGCTCTATGCTTGATTATCTAAGGAGCCTTGATACAGTAAGCAGAAACAACAGAAGACTGATAAAAGCTATAGATGCCGAGTGTGAACGATATATAAATGAATTTAATGAAGAGCCTGATGATAAATATCTCGCAGAGGTTTTGGGAGAGAGCGAAAAGAAGATAAGAGAGGTTAGAAATGTATGTGAGACCTCATCAGTTATGCCGATTACCGAGCAGATGATTATATTTGATAAATGCAATACCGAAGAACAGGTAGAAAAAGAGGAGTTAATAGACGCTATAAAAGATGTACTTAAAAGTTTTAAAGAGAGAGAGCAACTTATAGTTCAACTGTACTATTTTGAAGAGTTGAGCTTAAAAGAGATAAGTGAGATTTTAAATATAAGCGAATCAAGAATTTCACAAATACATAAAAAACTTATGAGAAAGATAAGAAACAGACTAGGAAGTGATTATGGCTGATATATTAAGTCAAGAAGAGATAGACGCACTGCTTGAAGTTGTTGATGAGGAAGAGAGTGGAGATATCTCCGTTGATGATGTCATAGACCAAAGACAGATCATCTTGTATGACTTTAAAAGACCAAACAGAGTCAGCAAAGAGCAGCTAAGAGCGGTTAAAGGCATACATGATAAGATGGCTAGAAACCTCTCATCTCAGATTTCTGCTATTATGAGATCTATCGTAGAGATCCAGCTACATTCAGTGGATCAGATGACTTATGGTGAGTTTCTTATGAGTTTGCCAAGCCCTACAAGTTTCAATGTATTTTCAATGAAGCCACTTGATGGAAGCGGAGTTATAGAGATAAACCCATCTATCGCTTTTCCAATGATAGATAGGCTCCTTGGAGGAAAAGGCGAAAGCTTTGAAGCAACTAGAGAACTGACCGATATAGAGCTTAATCTTTTAGATGCAATACTTAGGATCATTACCCAAAAATTAAGAGAAGCTTGGGCACCTATTACTGAGATATACCCAAATGTTGAAACAAAAGAGTCAAGCCCCAATGTTGTTCAAATAGTTTCGCAAAATGAGATAGTTATAATGGTTGTTATGGAGCTTATTGTAGGAAATTCTAGCGGTATGATAAACATCTGCTATCCCGTTATATATCTAGAGTCAATACTTCCTAAACTTGCCAATAGAGATATAATGCTTGGAAGTTCCAACACAAAAAAGAGTAGAAATAAAGAGTTAAATGTTCTTATAAAAAGAGCTGATATAAACATAGAAGCAATTCTTGGCAAAACAACACTAAGTGTAAGAGAGCTTTTAGATCTAAAAAAAGATGATATAATAAGGCTCGATAGAGGAGCAGATGACAAAGCGATAGTAAGCGTAGATAAAAAAGATATGTTTATAGGAGATATAGGCATACACAGATTTAGAAAATCGGTAAAAATTTCTGATTTTATAAAAAATGACAAAGATGAGATAAAAGAGTATCTAGAGATGGTTGAAAAAAGCAGAAGAGAAAAGATATCAACGGTAAGTGCATAAAGGAGAGTTTTCAGTGAATCAGTTTGTAGAAATTTTAGAGAAAGATATAGTCTCAACGATAGAGGGGTTAACCGGCATAGCTCCCAAGTTAACCTTAAAAAGTGAGGATGATCTCTCTCAAAATATCTCCATTATGCCACCACTTGCTTGTATGCATATAAGTTCATCCGGAGATATAGAGGGAAAACTAGCTCTTTGTATGACCCCTGTCCTTGCTACAACGCTAGGGGATATGATGCTAGGAGGTGAAGGAGAGAGCAAAGAAGATATGGATGATGAAGATTTGGATGCTACAAAAGAGATAGTATCCAATATCTTTGGAGGTTTTTCTACTTCACTCTCAGCCCAAAAAGAGTTACCAAAGCTATCATTTAACATTGATGATGCAGAGTTTATAGGCGAAAGTGATGAGATAAATTTATCTGATTATTCCAAGATATATACATATGATGTGGAGGTTGTCAATACCAAATCCGAACTATATGTTGCCATCGATGAAAATATTTTGTCAAATTTTATACCACAAAAACAAAAAGAGCAAGCATCACAACCAAAAGAAACAGCCAAAGCATCCAATTGCAACGAACAAGAAGAGGAATTATCACCCCTAGAGATGAAAAACATCTCTCTTATAATGGATGTAAAACTCCCTGTAAGAGTTAGAATAGGCTCCAGAAAAATGCTTCTAAAAGATGTTCTTAGTATGGACATAGGATCAGTTATAGAGTTAAATCAACTTGCAAATGAACCGCTTGATATATTGGTAGGAGACAAAGTAATAGCCCAAGGAGAGGTTGTTATAGTCGATGGGAACTTTGGTATCCAAATATCTGAAATTGGCACCAAAAGAGAGAGACTTGAAAAACTAAGATAGATATAATAATTATTGATATATAATCTCCTTAAAAAAAAGGGGATAAACAGGTGAAAATAATGGTTGCCTTAAGCGGTGGCGTTGACTCTACCACCGTCGCGTATGAATTAAAACAAAAGGGCTTCGAAGTTGAGGGAGTCTATATGAAACTCCATGCTAAGCCAAACTACCACGAAGAAAATATCAAAAAGATAGATAAAATTGCCAATTTTTTAGGGATAAAATATCATATCCTAGACATATCAAAAAAATTTGACGAAAAGGTTTACAACCCTTTTATAGAGAGTTATAAAAATGGTTTTACACCGAATCCTTGTGTTTTGTGTAACAGAAATATAAAATTTGGTGAACTTATAGAATTTACAAAGAGTCGAGGTTTTGATAAACTCGCGACAGGGCACTATGTAAATATACAAGATGGTTTTATATATGAGGCAAAAGACAAATCTAAGGATCAAAGTTACTTTTTGTCATTTATCAAGAAGGAGAATATCCCTTATATGATATTCCCACTTGGTAATACATTTAAAAAAGATTTGAAAGAGAGTGCTCTTAAAATACCCGTGCTAGAAGAGTTTTCCAAACAAAAAGAGAGTAGCGAGATATGTTTTGTGGACACTACCTATATAGATATATTAAAAAAACATACCCAAGTTGAAATGCCCGGAAATGTGCTTGATAAAAAGGGTAATATCATAGGCAAGCACAAAGGATATATGCACTACACAATAGGCAAAAGAAGAGGCTTTGAAGTATTTGGAGCCCACGAACCACACTATGTTATAAAAATCAACCCTACTACAAACGAGATAACCGTTGGGGAAAAAGAGGATCTTAAAATAGATGAGTTTTATATAAAAGATACAAATCTTTTTATAGAAAAAACTACATTTGACGCTTCAGTTAAGATAAGATATAGAAGTCCCAAAACTCCCTGTAAAGTAGAGGTAGATAATAACCTAAACGCAAAAGTAACTCTAAAAGAGCCTGTTTTCGCGCTAGCAAGCGGTCAAATGGCAGCGTTTTATGATGGTGAAAAATTATTAGGAGGAGGATGGATAGCATGAGCAAAGGTGGGTGGTCTTGTCCTCATAGTATAAACAATGTCTGCGAAATTATAAAAAAAGAGTGCGATCCGGGAGATAAAGGGTGTGTTTTATATGGAAAAGCGCTCTTCTCCTCACCTCTCTCCCCATCCAATGAAGCTTTTGAAAAAAGAATGGAGAGAAAATTAAAAAAAATTGAAGAGCAGATACTTAACAAAAGGGGATCTTAAAGCATCAGTTACCAACCTCTTTTTTAATCTTTGAAACAATCTCATTCAAATCTTTTGAATATGCAAAACAGACATCTACTTTACAAGCGAGATACTCTTTTGTTTGAACAACTTTATAAAGGATAAAAGGATAAAAGTTTTCTAACATATTTTTTGCCGGTAGCAGGGCATCTTTTTTAGCCTTCAGTATAATATATCCCTTATCAAATGCAACCTTGTCTATAACTGCTTGAGGGAAATTAGCTGGATATCTAGTGATAATCGGCAAGCTTTTATTGAGTGTTTGATTTGAGAGATCATGATAGCTAAGATCCTCTTCAATAAGTGCCAATTTTTCCAGGTTTTCCACCATTATACCAAGAGAGCTAACATAAGCATTTCCCTCAAAACTTGCTTTTACTTTAAATGGTTCTATAGAACTATACCAACTCCCATCAACATAAAACTCCTCTATAGCTTTTTTAAGTAGTTTATTGGCAAGTTTGAGGTAACTTTTATCAAAGCTATTTTCATAGGCGTCTATAAGAGCAGATATAACAAATGAGTAATCCTCCAAATTTGCCTTAACCTTTACCTTTTTACCCGGTAATTTTTGATGGTACAACTCTCCATCAACATATAGCTCATCTATGAGTTTATCCAATGATTCTGTCGCTACTTTCATAAACCTTTTTTCAATTTTTCCGGCTTTTAAAAATGCTTTTATGGTTAGAGCATTCCAAGATGTTAAAATCTTTTGGTCAACAAACGGGTACGCCCTCTCCTCTCTTAGTTTTAAAAGTATCTCTTTTGCTTTTTTAAGGTTATCAGGTTTTTTAACATCCTCTTCTATATATGGATTGTTTTTTCCTTCAAAATTACCATCTTCTGTTATACTAAAATACTCAAGTATATCTTTACTGTTTTTGACACCCTCTTCATCAAGCGCTTTTTTAGCTTCGCTATATGTATAGACAAAATATGCGCCCTCCTCTTTTTTACCACTTTTTTTATCAAAGCTATCTGCATCACTTGCGCTAAAAAAAAGCCCTTTATATCCAAATCTTTTTTGTATAAAGTCTCCTAGGTCATTTACCACATTTTTATATGATTCGTTCTTTGTTATCTCATATGCTAAGGCATAATCCTCAAGAAGCTCGGCATTGGTATAGAGCATTTTTTCAAAGTGAGGTATCATCCATCTCTCATCAGTGGAGTATCTAAAAAATCCGCTCTCGATTTGGTCATAGATCCCGCCTTTGCTCATAGCAGTTAGCATTTCATCTGCCATTTTTAATGCTTGTTTATTGCCATTTAATTGGTAAACTATAAGCAAAGCCTTGATGGTAGAAGCATGTGGAAATTTCGGCGCAACACCTATACCAAAATTTTCATTGTCATAATTTTTCAATACCCCCTTGACAAATTTTTCAGCCAAATCTTTGCTCTCTAGAGCTTTAAAATTGCTACTATTTTTTCTCTCTTCATATATCTGGAGGTATTTATCTACATCCTTCGAAGCATCAACTATCTTTTTATAGTTTTTGTTTTTTAACTTTGCGAAATATTTTAGCATCTCCAAAAGGCCGGGCCTACCATACTTAGACTCTTTTGGAAGATAAGTCGCACTAAAAAAAGGTTTGCCATCAGGAGTTAAGATGATTGTGAGCGGCCAACCTCCGCCTCTTTGGTTTATCACATAAAAAACATCCTGAAAATGTTTATCGACTGAGGGCATCTCCTCTCGGTCTACTTTTATAGCTATATAGTTATCATTTAAAACCTTGGCTACCTCTTCATCCTCAAAAGATTCTCGCTCCATTACATGGCACCAGTGACAAGTACTGTAGCCTATAGATAAAAATATCAACTTATTCTCTTTTTTTGCAAGCTCAAAAGCCTTTTTGTTCCATGCATGCCAATGCACAGGGTTGTGAGCATGCTGTAAAAGATAAGGAGAATCCTCGTTTATCAACTCATTTGTATATTTATCTGACCATGCATGATTTGACGAAGCCGCTTCTGCCTCTACCGATGTATGGTCAGTTTTATATGTTTTTGCTTGCATAATTACTATCACCCCCACCATTAAAATTATAATCTTTTTGATCATTTTGCATCCTTCATCACTGGATAACAGATAGTACCGTAAGATATTTAATGCACAATTTTTTCACAATTTTAATGTAAAGTTTTAAAGTTAAAACTGATGTTACACACTTTTCATCAGCTAAGAGCATTTTGCCTTACGGGCGGTAAGAAAATGTTAAAAGGAGAACCGTTAAGAAAAAGCAAACTGCTTTGCTTTTTTAGGTTCGCACGACAAATCCATGTGCAAACTTGCACGGATTTATGTCAAGAAAAACGCAAGCGCCCTTGGGCTAAAGTGTGATTTTCTTAACACATTTTCTTACCTCAAAATGCTACGCATCTTCAAAGTTGTATAATATCAGTCAAAAGGAAAGTTATGTTAGTGGATTATTCTAAAATTGAAGCGAAAGATAAATATAAACTTATGAGTGGAGGGATCATACCAAGGCCGATTGCCTGGATAGTAACGGAAAATGAAAAAGGGATTATCAATGTAGCACCCTTTAGCTATTTTACCGGACTCTCATCCAATCCACCTACTCTTATCGTCTCTATCGGGCACAAAAGTAACGGCGAACCAAAAGATACTCTTAAAAATATCAGAGATAGCAAAAAGTGCACCCTTTGCTTAGCAAAAGAGGAGCAGTTAGAGCCTATGCACTTTAGTTCCAAGGAACTTGAGAGTGATATAAGTGAGGCTACGCATTTTAATATAGCCACAAAAAAGATACTTGAGGATTTTCCACCTATCATAAGCGGGGTTCCACTAGCATTTTTTTGCACTCTATATAAAGAGATAGAGTTAGGTGGAAGCAAAACTATACCTCTTATACTTAAGATAAAAAGTGAGTATATTAATGATAGTGCTATCGATAAAGATTTAAGAACGGATTTCAGTGCCATTGCTAGACTAGGAGGAGAGTATACATTTTTATCCTCCAAGATAACTCCACCAAAGATAGAGGACTAAAATGAGTAAAAAATTACACTTAGTTAGCCTGGGATGCACTAAAAATCTAGTAGATAGTGAGGTCATGTTGGGTCGTTTAAAAGATTATGAGATCACAAATGAACCTGAAAAAGCTGATGTTTTGATAGTAAATACCTGCGGTTTTATAGGACCTGCTAAAGAGGAGAGTTTGGAGACTATTTTTGATCTTCACTCAAAAAGAAAAAAAGATTCTTTACTGGTTGTTAGCGGTTGTCTAACACAAAGGTATCAAGAGGAGTTGCAAAAAGAGTTACAAGAGGTTGATATCTTTACAGGAGTTGGAGACTATGGCAAAATAGATAAAATCATCCAAGAAAAAGAGTCGAAATTTTCCAATGAAACATATCTACTCTCAACTGAAGAGAGGGTGATAACAGGAAGCAAGGCCCACGCATATATAAAACTAAGCGAGGGTTGCAACCAAGCTTGTAGCTTTTGCGCGATACCGGGCTTTAAAGGAAAATTAAAATCCAGAGATTTAAAAGATATCATAAAAGAAGTTAGAAATTTAGTAAAAAAAGGTTACTTTGATTTTAGTTTTATC
>Ga0256840_1000751_pt1 | contig 32440 bp, 25 predicted proteins | sample 355202metaG_FD_185969 | JGI IMG/M metagenome (GOLD analysis project Ga0256840, IMG submission 185969) | Hydrothermal vent microbial communities from Mid Atlantic Ridge, Atlantic Ocean - 355-202 | ecosystem: Environmental > Aquatic > Marine > Hydrothermal vents | place: Atlantic Ocean: Mid...
TTTTTTATCCGTTACTATGTTTGTTCCTAATGGATAAACAGCATCAGATTTAAAATCATTTACAGAAATCATTGCAGTATAGTGTGGTTCACCCATTGGTAAAGGTAAATCATATATTACTGTTGGGTCTCCATCGCCACTAATATCAATTAATTGGTGATTTTGAGGATGTAAAGGTCCTACTGGATTAAAACGGTCGATAGATAATTTGTTTAATGAAATTAAGTATTTACCATGTGGTTTTTGAGTATCTCCATGTGCAGCTACTAAGTGACCAACATTATAGTGAGAAGGTACAGAACCTAATACTTTTAAGTTAATATAATCCCATTTTGTGATTTTTGAATCTACATAAATAGAAGTATATATAATTCCTTTTTTAGAATCATATTGGTTGTGAAGTGGTCCTAAACCAACCTCTACAGAACCGTGTAGCGCATCTTCTAATTTAATAATTGGAATACCAAATTTATCAGTACCTTCAAATTTTTTGTTTTTGATGGCTGCCATTATTTTATCAAACTTGTAAACCCAAGCATGAGAATCTAATTTTCCAGCAATAACAATATATTCACCAGTTGGATTAACATCTACACCGTGAGGTGATTTTGGTTCTGGAATTAAAAATAATAAATTATGTTTTACTGCATCTTTAATTGTAATTACTCTATGTCCGCGAATCATTTTTGGCTTAATAGTACCATTGTTTAATAATTCTTCTGCTTTTTTCCAGTTGGTTACATGTAAGTAATCTACATCTCTTGAAGAACATCCAGCTTCAAATGGAGGACGACCATCTTCAATACCTCCGTAGTACATTTCTGTACAGAAAGAGTTGGTAAATCCCCAACCATAAGATACTAATTTACCAGCATCTGATAAATCTTGTGTATAAGGAGGGAACTCAAAAGTAAACGATTTATTTTCTTCAATTTTACCTGTTTCATTATTGAATCTATGGTAAGTTAAACCACCTCTCCAATATTTTTCATAATTTGCTTCACTTAATTCGTGATACTTTCTATCAAAAGGAGCAGGATATTGAGCTGCATCCATAATATAACGTGAATCTGGTGTAAAGAAAGCTCCACCGTGAATAGAACGGAACATCTTTTGATTTACCACTTGTTTTACTTGCCAGTCTTTTAAACTATATACAAATAAACGTGGATTAGCTTTATCATTAATAACTGCCCATTTACCGTTATATAATCCATCCGTTTCAGAAAAACCAGGGTGATGCGTATCTCCCCAAAGAATTTCTTGACCGTCAATAAAACCTGTTTTCATTAAATCCATTGTTTCCTCACTATATCCGTAACCTGTATAAGGCTGACGAGTATTAGTAGGTACATATTTAATTAAACGCATAGAAGGCACAGAGTAAACAGGTAAGTTTCCTTCTTGACCTCCAGAATTTAAAGCTACATATTCGTCTTTAATATTATCTGGTGTAAATGTTTTAGCTGCAGCTAATACATCGGCTGCATTTAAACCTCTACGTTTTACTACTTCACCAAATGATTGTTTACCAAAAGGTTTACCTGAAGTATTTGTTCCACCAACGTATTCATCACCGCCGGATTTTTTCTCGCCGTCTCCTTTACAACTTACAGTAAGTAAGCCTAAAGCGACAACAAACATGCTCATTACAAAAAGAGAGCGATATTTTTTATTTAATATATTTTTCATTTTTTGAAAATTTTGTTTGATTTTAACTTACTACTTGTTTATTTTTTCTGCTAACAATTTCTTAGCACGTAAACCTACATCTGCAGTTTTTACTTGATATTGCCAATATTGTTCTGCCCATAAGAAAGCTTGTTTATACTTACCTTCTTTTGCATATTTTTCATGTTTCTCTTTAGCTCCTTTACCTTTACCTAATTGGTCAAATGCATCATCAACTAAAGCTTTTACATAAGGATAATCTTGGAAGTTATTTTCTTTCAACCAAGTTACCACACCATTAATAATGTCTTGAGTTTGGTCAATAACAACTAACTTATCTTCGTAATTTTTCTTATAACCAAGCATTTCTTCTTTAGTAATAACGGCATCTTTTTGTATTTTATCTACATATCCTTTTGGACGAACAAGTAAGATACCTTCCATTTCTAAGTGTAATGCAGAACAGAATTCTGTACAGTAGTAAGGAAAAACACCAGAACGATCAGCTACAAAAGTAACCGATGCTGTTTTACCAGGTTCAAATGAACCGTGAACACCATAAGTATCTACTGTAAATCCGTGAGTTTCATCTTCAGCACGTTCTAAGTTAGTTAAATGGAATGTTACTACATCACCTTCATTAACTTTTACAATTTCTGGAGTAATGTGTGAACGAATTAAAGTTCCAAAAACGTGTACACGATGTGTTTTTTCGTCTCTTTCAATTTTTTCTTGTCCAGCAACTGTTTTATAACGAGAAATTTCACCAGTACGTGTGTTTGTTCCTAATGGATAACGAATAATTGGTTTAATAGTTGTTCTTAATACTGAAACAGAACCATACATATTTGCTTGTGGTAATGTCATAGTAAATACATCAGACATATCATCAGAAGAAATATCAATTAAGTGATTATAACTTGGTCTAATTGGTCCAATATTTGGTTGATTGTCATACAAACCTTCTTTATCTACTACAGTTAAGTAGTTAGAGTGAGGTGTAGCAGACATTCCTTGAGGAGTCATTAAGAAACTTGGTTTAAAAGTCAATTTTAACTCTTTGTCTTTTTTACCAGTTTCGTAATTAAAGCGAACTATTTTACTATCATCATGAGCAGAAGCATAAGCAGTGTTTTTTCTGTAATCAAAAGCAATATCAACTACATTATTACCTAAAGCAATACTGTTGTGTTTAACTGCATCTAAAGAAATATCTGTTCCGTTTGCTAAAGCTGATTTTACTTTTGCAAAATCTACTACTGTAGCATTATCTGCAACAACAATAAAGTATTTACCATCTGGTGTTACTTTTACTTTACTTGCTTTTGAAGACAATGCAATAAAACCAACTACTTTGTTTTTTTGAGCATCTGCATAAGAAACAACATTAAATTCGTTTACTTTTTTAGTTGCAATACCAGCAGCTTTTTTATAGTCAATTACATATACATAAGATTTACCGTCTTTTTCTGCAAGACCAATAGATAAACCATCACTAGAACTTTTACCAGCATCCATATAATCTAAGGTATAAGGAGGTAATTCAACTGTAAATGATTTTTCTTTAATCATTCTACTTTTATGAATGTTTTCAGCTTCAATAAATTTCCAATAAGTTACTCCAGATTTTAAAGCAGAACCTACTTTAGCATCCCAAGATGCGGGATATTGACTTGACTGAATTACATAATCTGTATTTGGAGTTACCGCTACACCAGTAAAAGTACTTTTAAATAACGGATTTGATAACACTTGTTTTGTTTCAAAATCATCTAATCCCATTAAAGCAATTCTTGAGTTTGCTCCGTCTGAGAAAAATGCAAAGTGTCCATCGTAATTTCCTCCTTTTTCAGAAAATGCAGGATAACGCATATCTCCATACGTACTAATACGGTTATCTAAAGAACCTTTTTTAAGCATTAACGAACTTTCATCGTCAAAACCATACCCTTGCCAAGGCTCAGGTGAAAACACACCAACGTATTTGTAGATACGCATAGATGGAATTCCATACACAATCATAGTTCCAGAGTTTCCTGTTCCTACAATTGAAAAATACTCGTCACGTCCTCCACGAGGCATGAACGTTTTTACTGCTGCAAGTACGTCATTGTCGTTTAGACCACGTGCTTTTTTTACATCATCAAGAGTTTGCTGACCTATAACGTCTGTAACACCCATAGTTACAAGTAATAGCACCGCAAAAGCTTTGATAAACCAATTGGATTTTTTCATTTTGTGATTATTTAATTAATGATTTAGTTAAAATTTTGTACAAAAATACAAAAAGACCTTTTAATCTTTCACATTTTTTTAAGTTTTTTTTAAAAAAAGACAAAAAAATCCTTTTATGTAACAAAAATTACGTTAATTTTTAAGTTAAAAACTGATTATTAATGATTTACAAACTCAATCCAAAAATAAAACTTCCAGTAGATTTATTACCAATAAATGTACGTACATAATCTACTCTTAAAAAGCGATATTTACCAAAACCTATATTGTTTAATCCTAAATATAGTTCTGAATAAGGCTTATGTTCTGTAGTGAAAAGTGTATTTGCACCAATAATTAATTTGTTTTGTAATTTGTTGATAATTGGTATTTTATTTAAGACATAACCTTTAAATTGATGCTCAATGTGTAATTCAGCAAACGGATTTTGCGTACTAAAACTGTATGCTGGTAAAAGGGCAAAATGGTTGGTATAATCTTTTACTAAGCTTACGTGTACTTGTGTAATATCAAAATGCTTATAATCTATAAAAGACAACTCTTTTTTGTTTGTAAACTTCCCTATTTTAAAATTATAGGTAAAAACGCCTTTGCTACCTGTATTAAATCGTTGAAAAAGACGGGTTTCAATGTAATCAAAATTATATTTTTGTTCATTAGAAGATACTCCTTTAATATATTGTAAACTCAATTTTGGATAGTGTGTTTCTAAATTTATTTTTCTATTTGGATATAATAAATACTGCTGTCCTATTTTAAAGGTAGCTTTTATATTTATTTTAAACATATTGTGTGGTTCAATGATTGCATTATTAAAATTGTTTGGTTGCAACGGATTGTTGGAAGTAAATACTACATCCTTCCAATTAAAAAATGCAAAATACGAATGATTAAATACGGATTTTCGCTTTTCGTAAGAGAGTTTAGCATTTAAAAAGAAACCGTTAAACAACTCTTGATGGTAGTTGAGTTCACTAAAATATTTATCGTAATATTTTGAATTGTTTTCTTCAAAAAACAGAGTACTTAGTGTATTGAAAAGCGGTGCAGTGGAATAAGGATCATTAAATTCGGTTAATTTTCTACCTATATATATAGATAAAATGGAATTTACCTTATCATTAAACCGATAACTGAAATTGCTTGAACCTCTGAGTTGCTTGTCAGAAAATCCATAATTAACCAAAGTCTTGATGTTGTAATTTTGATGTTTACGGTCTTTAAAATAAGAAAAACCTAAAGTACTGTGTACACCTTGAACTGTATTATACATCGTATTTAAAGGGAAACTAATTTTATATCTATTGCGTTTGTATAAATTTCTGTGATTGTAATCAAATACTAAATCTGACCATTCAAAATAATTTTGTTTTATATTTTGTTTTTCTAAATACGATTTAGTGTGTCGTTGCTTATAAATTTGTTCTTTTAGTTGATATTCGTTAATTTCAGTTTTTGTTAATGGAATAGCTCTATTGGTTTTCCAAAATAAATTGTTTTTATTCATTGCATTATCATCAAAAGACAGTAACTGTTTATTCACTTCTTTCTTTATATTTTCTTTACGGAAGGTGTAATCTTGATAATGGCTAAAAATACTTCCATTTAAATGAACTCCAAATTGATTAAATTTAAACTGACTTTCTTGATTTACAACCAGCCATAATTTTTGTTTTTTATTAAAAGTGAATTCTTGCTTTAAGCGAATAAAATCAATCTTTGCTTGCTGAATTTGTTTTCCTTTTACATATAAATCTACTTTAGTTAATTGATGATTTTTCTTAGAAATATAGATAAATCCGTTAAAAACGTTGGCTATTTTCCTTCTTGGAATAACTTTAATTTTATAACTGATGCTATTGTTGCTGTTTTGAACACTATCCATTAATTTATATTTATAAAAAAGTGGTGCTAATTTGGCTATTGGAGAGATGATTTCATCACCTAAAATCACTGTATTTTTATAGAGGTTATAATAATTATTTGTAATACTATTAAATCCTGTTTTATTTTCTAAGCCATTTATTTTCACAGCTTTAATATGTTCTTTAAACTGATTTCTTTTTTTCCAAATAGTAGAAAAAGTTTCCGATAAATAAATTTTTCCGCTTCTAGTGCTGTCTAATCCTCCTCCTAAATCTCCTAAATCAATACCAAGTACTTTTTTTGGAGCGTTTTTAGTATAAAATTGTTGTTTTGAATAGTAATTAGCTTTAAAAAATTGTTGTTTCTTGAAATTTTTCCTCCTATTTTTAATTGCTTTTTTAATAATTGATGTTGCTAAGTTATCCTTAAATTTTCTACTTTGTTTGTTAAACAAAACGGTATCTGATTTTTGACTTATAAAATAAGCCAAGTTTTCCTTAAAATTCTTGTATTTTAATATTTTAAGAATGAGTGTGTATTTACCTGCTTGCTTGGTGTTAATGTCTAAATAATTAAAATCTGTAATGGTATTTCCTTTATAAGTACTTTGTACAAAAGCATTTATAAGGCTAATGGTTTTATCTTTATTATCAATTGCTTTTTCAATTTCTTGCGCATTTACATTGAAAAAATAAAAAGTAAAAATAAAATAGAGTGCTGGTTTTTTCACTTAAAGGAATTTATTTTGCAAACATATTTATTATTCTTTAAAAGGAATATTAAATTCAACAATAGTTCCTTGTTTATGTTCATTATTTTTAATATCAACGTCTTGATTAATCATATTTTTGAGCAGTTTTTTTATAAGTTGTGTTGATGCAGAACGATGCGCTTTGTCTTCTTCACTTGCTTTTAAACCAACGCCATTATCTATAATCTGACAGAAAATAAAAGTCTTGTTTTCGGTTAAATTAATGGTGATTTTCCCTTTGTAATCAATGTTTTTAAATCCGTGTTTTATAGCATTTTCTACAAAAGGTTGAATTAACATTGGTGGAATTGATAATAAATCAACCTCTAAATCATTGGTGTTAATTTCGTAATTAAATTTATCAGGAAAACGTAATTGTTGCAAATCTAAGTATTTACTTAACACTTCTATTTCTTTTTCTATGAGTGTAAAATTTTGCATAGAGTTTTCAAGATTCAATCTTAAAAGTCGAGAGAATTTAATTAAATACCTATTGGCTTTTTTGGAATCTATTAAATTTAATTCTTGAATATTTGACAAGATGTTTGAAGTAAAATGAGGATTCATTTGCGCTCTAAACAAACGTTGCTGCATAAAAATGGCTTCGTTTTCTTGCTTCAATTTTTTTTGTCTATAAAATAAGAAGGCTATTAAACCACTTAGAATAAAAAAACCTAAAATTGAAAATAAAATCAACTGTTTTCGTTTTAATTTTGCATTGTTTAAACTTACTTGCTGATTAGCAATAAGGAGTTCTTTTTCCTTTTTATTCGCTTCTTTTAACGCTGTGAGTTCTTTGTTAATATATTCTTCATAATTAGCGTTCATGTTTTTCTTTAAGGCTAATAAATCAAACGAAACCTCATCAAAATTACGTTTAGTTTCATAAGATAAACGAAGCTTATTTTGTAAATGAAAATCTGTTAAGTTAATAGACAATACAGAAGAATAAATATTAACCGAATCAATATATTTTTTAGCTAGATGGTATTTTTTTAATTCAATTAAAACTTCGGTAATATTTGCATACGTATTTGCTAATCCTAGCGAATCTGCTTTTGTTTTTGGGTTTTTTAAATACTGAGTAGCTTTAAAATAGTTATTGTATGATTCTTGATAATCACCATCGTAATATTTAAAAATCCCATAATTTTGATAAATCTGATTATTTAATAAGTTTTTATATTTTCCTGGATGGAATTTAATGGTTAATAAGCTGTCTAACAGCTTATACGTGGCTTTTTTATTTCTAAAATAATAATATTGTAAACTAGATTGTAATATTAAACTATTTACCAACTTACTTGTGTCTTTTGCTAAAGCAAAATATTTAACCGATTTTTTATTGTATTTAATTACCTTTTTAAAATTCTTTAACAGCTTATAAATACTTTGTTTTTGGTTGTTAATTTCAGCTAAAGTTGCATAATCTTTTTGGTTTTTAATACCGTTTTCTAGTTTGTTTAAAATACTTAAACTGTTGAGGTAATCGCCATTTTTTTTATATAAATAAGCTAAGGATTTAAAATATTCTTTTTCTTTTGCAGAAGTAATTTTGTTTTTAGAAAACAAAATAGCCTTGTTGAAATAAACATAAGCAGAGTCTAATTGATGTTTTTGTAAAAAATAAGAACCAAATAAATAATTGTTTTCTGCTTTTATAGAGTCAGGAGTAGCAGCAGTTTGATTAATTAAGCGCAAAGCATTATTTAACAGCACTAAAGTAGAATCAGCAGTTGTTTTATTTGCCTTTAAATGCAATTTTTTTATATCTAATAAATTGGTGTTTTTATCTTGTTTTTTGCAAGATAAAAAGCTCAATAAAACAATAAATAAAAGTATTTTACTCATTTTCATCATTCCAAAATTACAATTATAATTTTTATTGCAATTTAAAAACAAGTACTTTTTCAATTCTACCTTTAATATTTACTACAAATTAACTAAATTCGCCACCTTAATCAATCTTGTTTTTTTGTATTAAGTTATTGAAACTAAGTGAATGGATAACAAAACAAACATACCAAATGAAATTATCACTAATAAAATATACTTTGTTAGAGGTGAAAAAATAATGCTAGATAGTGATTTAGCTACGCTTTATGGTGTGGAAACAAAGCAATTAAAAAGACAAGTTAGAAGAAATATTGATCGTTTTCCAGCTGATTTTATGTTTGAATTAACAAAAGATGAGTTAGAAAACTTGAGGAGCCAATTTGGCACCTCAAGTTGGGGAGGAACAAGATATTTTCCAATGGCTTTTACCGAACAAGGCGTGGCAATGCTTTCAAGTGTATTAAAAAGTAAAACAGCAATTAAAGTAAATATTCAAATAATACGAATTTTTACACAAATGAGAAACTTACTTTCCTCTCATAAAGAAATTCTTCTAAAACTAAAACAAATAGAAGATAGAGTTAGTTCTCACGATGAACAAATGCTATTAATTTTTGAATATATTAAACAATTTGAGCAAACAAAACAAGAATTATTAGAAAATAAAAAACGTACTAAAATAGGTTATAAAAAATAATGAGCACCAAATTTAACACATACAAAGGATTAGATTTAACCAAAGTAGCAGATGAGGTTTTAGATTTTTGGGAAGACCACAAAATCTTTCAAAAAAGTATAGACCAACGTGATGAAAAGAAACCTTTTATTTTTAATGAAGGACCACCATCAGCAAACGGATTGCCTGGTATTCATCATGTAATGGGAAGAACGATAAAAGATCTTTTTTGCCGTTATAAAACCATGCAAGGTTATCAAGTAAAACGTAAAGCAGGTTGGGATACTCACGGTTTACCAATAGAACTTGGTGTTGAAAAAGCATTGGGAATAACCAAAGAAGATATTGGTACTAAAATTTCTGTTGAAGAATATAACGAAGCTTGTAAAAAAGCCGTTTTAAAATATACTGATATTTGGGAACGCCTTACAAAAAAAATGGGTCATTGGGTTGATATGAATGATCCATATATTACCTACAAACCAAAATATATGGAAACGGTTTGGTGGTTGCTTAAACAGTTGTACAATAAAGATTTGTTGTATAAAGGTTATACCATTCAGCCCTATTCTCCAAAAGCTGGTACTGGTTTGAGTTCTCACGAAATTAATCAGCCAGGAGCTTATCAAGATGTTACAGATACTACTATTGTTGCGCAATTTAAAATCCTATCCCCAACCCTTTCCGAAGGAAAGGGAGCTAACTATGGAAAAGTAGGTTATAATGAGCAAACCCTTCCCTTTGGAAAAGATTTAGGATGGGCTGACACTTATTTTTTAGCTTGGACAACAACTCCTTGGACCTTACCAAGCAACACTGCACTAACTGTTGGTAAGAAAATAGACTATGTTTTGGTGCAAACATACAATCAATATACGTTTAAAAAGCAAAATGTAATTTTAGCAAAAGCTTTAGTTGGAAAACAATTTGGAAAAAAATACCTACAAGTTGAAGATGCAAACGAACTTTTAAACTACAAAGAAGGAGATAAAAAAATTCCGTTTTTTATTGCTGATGAATGTAAAGGTGCAGATCTAATTAATGTTCGTTATGAGCAATTGATGCCTTATGTTTTACCTTATCAAAATCCAGAAAATGCCTTTAGAGTTATTGCAGGTGATTTTGTTACTACCGAAGACGGTACAGGTATCGTACACACAGCACCAACTTTTGGAGCAGATGATGCCAAAGTGGCTAAAGAAGCACAGCCAGAAGTTCCGCCAATGTTGGTTTTAGATAAATATGATAATCCTGTACCATTAGTTGATTTACAAGGTAGATTTAGACCAGAAATGGCAGAATTTGCAGGAAAATATGTAAAAAACGAATATTATGCTGATGGCGAAGCACCTGAACGCTCTGTTGATGTAGAAATTGCCATAAAATTAAAAGAAGAAAACAAAGCCTTTCACGTAGAAAAACACAAACATAATTATCCGCATTGTTGGCGAACTGATAAACCTATTTTATACTATCCATTAGATAGTTGGTTTATTAAAATTCCTACGGTTCGCGATAGAATGAGCGAATTAAACGACACCATTAACTGGAAACCAAAATCTACTGGAACAGGACGTTTTGGAAACTGGTTAAAAAACGCAAACGATTGGAATTTATCTCGTTCAAGATATTGGGGAATTCCGTTACCTATTTGGCGTACCGAAGATGGTACAGAAGAAATTATGATTGGTTCTGTTGAAGAGCTTAAAGTCGAAATGACCAAAGCTGTAAACGCAGGAGTACTCCAAAAGGATATTTTTGCCGATTTTGAAGTTGGTAATATGAGTGATGAAAACTATGATAAAGTAGATTTACATAAAAATATTGTAGATCAAATCACCTTAGTTTCAAAATCTGGAAAACCAATGAAACGTGAAGCAGATTTAATTGATGTTTGGTTTGATTCTGGTTCGATGCCTTATGCACAATATCATTATCCGTTTGAGAATGCTTCAGAAATTGACCAAAGAAAAAGTTTTCCAGCCGATTTTATTGCCGAAGGAGTAGATCAAACGCGTGGTTGGTTTTACACACAACACGCTATTGCAACGATGGTCTTTGATAGTGTTGCTTATAAAAACGTGGTTTCTAACGGATTAGTTTTAGATAAATTTGGTAAAAAAATGTCTAAACGTCTAGGAAATGGTGTTGAGCCTTTTGAAGCTATGGAAAAACACGGTATTGACGCTATTCGTTGGTATATGATATCGAATGCAAATCCTTGGGATAATTTAAAATTTGATTTAGCTGGTGTTGATGAAGTGAAACGTAAATTCTTCGGAACACTTTACAATACGTATTCCTTCTTTTCATTATATGCAAATATTGATAATTTTGATTATTCAGAAGAAGAAATAGCCATTGAAAACAGACCAGAAATTGATCGATGGATTTTATCTGAATTAAATACGCTTATCCATAATGTAGCAACTTTTTATAATGATTATGAACCTACAAAAGCAACAAGAGCTATACAGAATTTCACTACCGAATTTTTAAGTAATTGGTATGTGCGTTTAAGTAGAAGACGCTTTTGGAAAGGCTCGTATGAGCAAGATAAAATTTCTGCTTATCAAACCCTTTATACTTGTATGATAACCGTTGCCAAATTATCGGCTCCAGTTGCACCATTTTTTATGGATAGATTGTACAAAGATTTAACCCAAAATACACAAAAAGAAAATTTTGAATCTATTCATTTAGCAGACTTTCCTAAATATAACGAATCAATAGTTGATAAAGATTTAGAACGAAAAATGCAAAAGGCTCAAAAGATTTCGTCTATGGTGTTATCGCTTCGTAAAAAGGAATCTATTAAAGTAAGACAGCCTTTGCAACGCGTAATGATTCCTGTTTTAAATCAGCTAGAGCGTGAAGATATTTTGGCCGTTCAAGATTTAATTTTAGCCGAAGTAAACGTAAAAGAAATCGAATTATTAGACGATGCCTCAGAAATTTTAGTAAAAAGCATCAAACCTAATTTTAGGGTTTTAGGACCAAGATTTGGAAAAGATATGCGCTTTGTAGGACAAGAAGTTGCTAAATTTACCGCAGAAAATATTTCAGAAATTGAAAAAAATGGAACAATTAATATTGAAATAAACGAAAATTTAGTACCTTTATCCCTCAATGAAGTAGAAATTACTTCACAAGATATTGAAGGCTGGTTAGTTGCTAATCAAGATGGTTTAACCGTTGCCTTAGATATACATATTAGTGATGATTTACGTAAAGAAGGAGTAGCAAGAGAGTTAGTGAATAGAATTCAGAATTTAAGAAAAGAATCGGATTTTGATATTATAGATAAAATAACATTAGAAGTTCAAAAAGATGCTGTTTTAGAAGAAGCCATCCGTGAAAACGAAGACTATATTAAAACAGAAACTTTAACTGCTGAGTTAATTATAAAAGATAAAGTAACAAATGGTATAGAAATTGTATTTGATGATGTAAATACCAAATTATTAATTAAAAAACATTCGTAATATGCCAAACAACATAAGATATTCCGATAAAGATTTAGCTTATTTTAAAGAAATTATTCTTAAAAAAATAGCTACAGCTGAAGAAAATTTAGCACTACTAGAAGCTTCGTACAAAAATGATAGCGATCATGGTACAGAAGACACTTCTCCAACATTTAAACCCTTTGAAGCTGGTTCTGAAACCATGTCTAAAGAAGCAAATATGCGTTTAGCCATTCGTCAAGAACGCTTTATACGTGATTTAAAAAATGCCTTAATCAGAATTGAAAATAAAACCTATGGCGTTTGTAGAGTTACAGGTGAATTAATTCAAAGAAAACGTTTAGAATTAGTACCTCACGCTACTTTAAGTATTGAAGCTAAAAAACAACAAGCAGATTAATTAATCTGTAAAATTTTACAAGAAAAAACAAATTCCAAATATTTACTTAGTTGAGTATTTGGAATTTGTATATTGTGAGCTCAAATTTATTTTTATGATTTCAATCAATCCAAAAGATATACCAACTGCAAAACTACACGGTTATTTATTAAGCGCAGTAGCTCCTAGACCTATTGCTTTGGCGAGCACCATAGATAAAGACGGAAATCCAAATTTATCACCTTTTAGTTTTTTTAATGTCTTTAGTGCAAATCCTCCTATTTTAATCTTTTCTCCTGCAAGAAGAGTTAGAGATAATACCACAAAACACACTTTAGAAAACGTACATCAAGTAAAAGAAGTGGTTATTAATATTGTAAATTTTGATATTGTACAGCAAATGTCTTTATCGAGTACAGAATATGCGCAAGGAGTAAATGAATTTGATAAAGCAGGATTTACCATGTTGAAATCAGATAAAATAAAACCTTTTAGAGTAGCCGAATCTCCTGTACAATTTGAATGTAAGGTAAATGATATTATTAGCTTAGGAAACCAAGGAGGAGCTGGAAACTTAGTGATTTGTGAAGTGGTGAAAATCCATTTACATCAAAATATCCTAAACGAAGATCAAAGCATCAATCAAGATAAAATTGATTTAGTAGCAAGAGCTGGAGGAAGTTATTACACCAGAGCGAAAGAAGGCTATTTTGAAATTCCAAAACCAATAAGTACTTTAGGAATTGGCGTTGATTCTATTCCGTTAAACATTAGAAACAGTACTATTTTAACAGGAAATGATTTAGGGCTTTTAGGAAATATTGAAAAACTACCTACTTCTAATGAAATTAGTCAATTTATAGCTCAAAACCCTCAATTTAAAAAGGTAGAAGACACTCAAAAACATCATCTTGCCAAAGATTTTTTAAGTAAAAAGGAGGTTTTAAAGGCTTGGATGATTATTATGAGTTAAATTACTTATACCTATTCAAATACTTGTTTTATAAAAAGTTACAACAACCCTTTTGCTATAATATGGATAAAAAAATGTTTTTTTTAGATTTAAACAATCAATTATTAATACATGACAAAAAAACACTTCAACACATGTAGATTTGTAAAAATCAACACCTTAGTATTCAGACCTCACAGGTTTTTAAAACCTGTGAGGTCTCTAAATTAAAGAAATTTTAAATGATTGTTAATTTTTGTCATGTACTAAACAATCAATTATATAATATTTTTAATCTTGTCTTTGCGCCTTTGTGAGAAAAATTAGAATTATCCTTTTAAAAGTGTATTAGTACACAACAAAACCTTATTTTTGTACCACTAACTTTAAAACAATTTTATCATGATGAAAATGATTCACTCTTATTGGGCTTATTTAGTATTGGCACTCTTAATTTTTACTGTTGTTAATGCAGTTATAAACTCTAAAAAAGAGTACAAAGACAAAGATTTACGTGTTGCACTTTTTACGCTTATTGTATCTCATATTCAATTACTTATTGGTTTAGGATGGTATTTTATGTCGCCTGCATACAAACTATTAAAAGAAAACGGAATGGGAATGACTATGAAAGATTCTCACGCAAGATTACTTACCGTTGAACATCCTATTATGATGATTTTAGCCATTGTATTTATAACCATAGGTTTTTCAAAACACAAAAAATTAACAACAAGTGCTGCAAAATACAAAACCATTTTAATTTGGTACGGATTGGCACTCTTATTTATATTATCTAGAATACCTTGGTCTCAATGGATTGGTGGTCATTAGTCAATCGTCTTTGGCTCAACTTGTAAAAATTTATTAACCACAAAGTTTCTACACAAGGTACACAAAGCTGTATGCGAATTATTAAAATCAAACAACAAGTCCAAAAAAATATTAAAGATAAATTTGTGTAAATCGAACAATTTTACCGAACAGCTTAGTGAACTTAGTGCCTTCTTAGTGTCCCTTGTGGTTAATTTAACAACGCAATTTCAAACTAGAACCTAGTCTTTGTAGTCTGTAGTCTTTGGTATATAAAAACAAAAAAGAAACACATGAAATATTGGAAACGCTACACAAAACAAGAACAAAATAAAATTATTGATGCTGCTTTACAAAAAAATGTTAACTTTTTAACAGATATTAGTTTGGGTTTGCCTGCATCAAAATTAGATGAAACGGTGTTTTCTAGTGATGCTCCTTATCTTAAAGATTCTCCTTTATTAAGAACTTTTGTGAATAATCCAAATCATATTGGTTGTCATACAACAGGAGTTTCTGAAGATTCTTTTGCAGGAACACATCAATTAGAACGTGAAGTTTTACAAGTTTTAGCAGTAGATATTTTTAAATGTACAGCAGATTTTGATGGTTATATGGCAACTGGAGGAACGGAAGCCAATATTCAAGCGCTTTGGGTTTATCGAAATTTATTTAAAAACGAATTTAAAGCAACACAAGAAGAAATAGTAATTATTTGCTCAGAAGACTCTCATTACTCAATGCCTAAAGGTGCTAATTTATTAAACCTTGATATTTCTCATATTCCAGTAGATTTTAATTCTCGTGAAATTCTTGAAGATGAATTAGAGCAAATAATTCTTCAGCTTAAAGCGAAAGGGAAAAAATATTTTATTGTAGTTTCTAATATGGCAACCACTATGTTTGGCTCTGTTGATAATCCAGATACTTATGCTAATGTACTTAATAAACATCAATTGGAATTTAGAATTCATATTGATGGTGCGTTTGGTGGTTTTGTTTATCCAATAAATACTGAAAAAACGAGTGTTAATTTTTCTAATAAACACGTGAGTTCTATCACTATTGACGCACATAAAATGCTACAAGCACCTTATGGAACAGGTGTTTTTATTTGTAGAAAAGGCTTAATAGAAAACGTTTTAACTAAAGAAGCACAATATGTTTCTGGAATGGATTTAACACTCTCTGGTTCTCGTGCAGGCGCAAGTGCTATTGCCGTTTGGATGATTTTATTTTCTTATGGTCCTTACGGATGGTTCGAAAAAATTAGTATTTTGCTTATGCGAACACAATGGCTTTGTGATGAATTAGATGCTTTAAATATTAAATATTACCGTCATCCAAGATTGAATATTGTAACTATGCACTCAGAACATATTCCTGACGAATTAATGCACAAATATCACTTAGTTCCAGAAACGCATAACGGTAATCATAAATGGTTAAAAATTGTGATTATGGATCATGTAGAAGTAGATGATTTAATGGCTTTTGTAAACGATTTAAAAGCTCTAAAATAACAACAAATGACTAAATTTATAAACTTTCTGTTTCCAAAACGGTTTGCACTTTTAAAAACCTATATCCTTACTTTTTTAAGTATTTCTTTTCTGTTAAGAGTGGTTTTTTATTTTTGGTCTTTTAGTGAAATTCCGTTTTCAATACTACATTTTTTAAGAACTTTTGTTACTGGATTGTTTTATGATTTGGGTGTAATTTCCTTTTTTGCAATTCCGTTTTCTTTATATTTACTCTTGTTTCCACAAAAATATAATGGAAGTTTATTAGACAAAATTGTTATAAATTTTGCGTATTTTTTAGGAATACTCATTTTTGTATTTACCTTTTTTGCCGAAATTACCTTTTGGGAAGAATTTAAACGTAGATTTAATTTTATTGCAGTAGATTATCTTATTTACACTTATGAAGTGGTTGAAAACATCAATCAATCTTATCCGTTACCATTATTAATTTCTGGTGTAGTTATCATCACTTTAGTATTGATTTATTTTGCAAAAAAACAAAATGCTTTTGCAAATACTTTTACTAATAACAATTCATTTAAAACAAAATTAATTCCTGCAATATTTTGGATTTTTATTGCTGGAAATTTCTCTTTATTTATCAATAATAAACAAGCAGAATGGTCTAAAAACCGTTATGAAAACGAATTGTCAAAATCTGGTATTTACTCCTTTTTTGCTGCTTTTAGAAATAACGAACTCAACTTTAATGAGTTTTATAAAACAAATGATTTGGCTACTTCATTAAAAGAAGTTAAAAATTTGGTTGCTGTGAAAAATGATGAATTTATAAGTGATAAAAATCCTATTAAACGCATCGTTCACAACACAGATTCGTTAAAAGTAAAACCAAATGTTATCCTTATTTGTATCGAAAGTATGAGTGCAGATTTTCTTCAAAAATTTGGAAACAAACAAAAAATAACTCCATTTTTAGATGATTTAATCGGTAAAAGTGTGTTTTTTAACAATGCTTTTGCAACAGGAACAAGAACCATAAGAGGTATGGAAGCTATTGTGTTGAGCGTTCCACCAACTGCAGGAAGAAGTATAGTTAAAAGACCTAATAATAATAATTTATTTTCTATTGGTGAAGTCTTTAAACAACAAGGATATAGCAGAACATTCTTTTATGGAGGTGATGGTTATTTTGATAATATGAATCAGTTTTTTGGTGGAAACGGCTTTGATATTGTTGATAGAGGTCGTGGCTTTTTATTAGGAGATAATTTTAACGCCAAACGTATAAATATAAATGATAATGAAGTAACTTTTGAAAACGCTTGGGGAGTTTGTGATGAAAATAGCTTTGATAAAGTTATCCAACAAGCAGATTTAGCTCAAAAAGAAGGAAAACCTTTCTTTAATTTTATTATGACTACTTCAAACCATAGACCTTATACTTATCCTGAAGGTAAAATTGATATTCCAAGTGGTACTTCACGTGCTGGAGCAGTAAAATATACCGATTTTGCTATTCAAGAGTTTATCAATAACTCAAAGAAAAAACCGTGGTTTAAAAATACTGTTTTTGTGATTATGGCAGACCATTGTGCGAGTAGTGCTGGTAGATCTGAATTAGATGTTGCACACTATCATATTCCTGTTTGGATTTATAATTTACCGAATACCAAACCACAAGAAATTAGTAAAATGACTTCGCAAATAGATGTTTTTCCAACCTTATTTGGCTTGTTAAATTGGACGTATGAATCGAAACTTTTTGGAAGAGATGTTACGAAAATAGAAGACAATCAACAACGAGCATTGATAGGAAATTATCAAAAGTTAGGTTTACTTAAAAACGATAAAGTAATGGTTTTAGGAACAGTAAAAACTGCAAATTTTTATCAATGGAAAAGGCAAAACAACAACCTAAAACCTTTACCAATGGATAATCATTTTTTAAATAAAACCATTTCGTACTATCAATCTGCTGACTATTTGTTTAATAATGGTTTAATGAAACTTGAAAAGTGATTTTATTAAACCAAAGTGATTTAGATTAAGAAATCGTTTTCGTAAATTTTACGTTCATTCATAAAAAAGAAAGCTTAAATTTGTAGTCTGTTTTGGCAAAAAAAAAATACACATTAGAAGCTGCATTTGAACATGATTATCAATTAATTGTGATTAAAACGGTATTGGAAAATTTTAGATTGGCTTATTTTTTAAATAAAGCACTTCAAATTCAATTAAAAAAATACGGTTTTTCACTACAATTTCAACATAAAAAAGGAGAATTTGATATTTTTGGATATGAAAACGAAATGAATAGTGCGTATTGGGCGTTAATTTCCAATAAACAAATTATAGAAAAAGATACAACCGAGGATGCCTTTAATTTATTTGAACAAATATCAAATACTTTTATATTAATTCAAGAAGAAAAAACGGTTGATTATTTTTTAAAAATAGAAAATAATAGTACACCAATAACAGAAATAATACAAACCGTTAATTCAATTCATAAAGTCATTACTGCTTATGAAATTGACCCAAACACTTTAAAGTCGAAAGACTTACTAATATTTTAGAAACCAAACCCATGAAAAAAACAAAAATAGTAGCAACCTTAGGACCAGCATGTAACAATGCAGAAATGATTGAAAAATTGAGCATTGCGGGAGTTAATGTGTTTAGAATAAATTTCTCTCATGCAGATTATGAGAATGTAAAGATAATTGTAGCAAATATTAGAGCAATGAACAAAAAATTGGGTCATAATGTTGCTATATTAGCTGATTTACAAGGACCTAAATTACGTGTTGGTGATATGGGAAAACACGGTGTTGAGTTAAATAATGGTGATACTTTTATTTTCACTTCTAAAAAATGTGAAGGCTCTAAAGAGAGAGCATACATGACTTATAAAAGATTTGCTAAAGATGTAAGTCCTGGTGAAACTATTTTAGTTGATGATGGAAGGTTGAGTTTTGAAGTACTCTCTACTAATGGAATAGACGAAGTAAAAACAAAAGTTTTAGTTGGTGGTTTATTAACTTCTAAAAAAGGAGTAAACTTGCCCAATACTAATATTTCGCAACCAGCATTAACCAAAAAGGATATAAAAGATGCTATTTTTGCCATTTCTTTAGAAGTTGATTGGATTGCCTTATCTTTCGTAAGATCAGGAGACGATATTAAAAAATTAAAAAAACTCATTAAAAAACACTCTGAATGTAAAATACCCATCATTGCAAAAATTGAAAAGCCAGAAGCCATCATCAATATAAATGATATTGTTAGAAAAGCAGATGGTTTAATGGTTGCTCGTGGAGATTTGGGTGTAGAATTGCCTATGGAAAGAGTGCCATTATTACAAAAAATGTTAGTTGAAAAAGCAAAAGAAGCTCGTGTTCCTGTAATTATTGCTACTCAAATGATGGAAAGCATGATAGAAAATGCCATTCCAACAAGAGCAGAAGTAAATGATGTAGCAAATTCTATTATTGATGGTGCTGATGCTGTGATGCTTTCAGGTGAAACTGCTATGGGAAAACATCCTGTAAAAGTAGTACAACAAGTACGAAGAATTATTGAGCGTATTGAAGACTCTCCTAGAATACAAGTAACACACAAACCACCATATATTAGAACCAATAGATATGTAACCAAATTTATTTGTTATAATGCAGCACTAATGGCAAATGATGTTGAGGCAACAGCAATACAAACCTTAACAAATAGTGGTTATACTGCTTTTCAAATTTCTGCATGGAGACCAAATGCTGCTATATTAGCTTATACATCTAACAAACGAATTTTATCAAGATTAAATCTGCTTTGGGGAGTAAAAGCTTTTTTTTATGATGAAGATAAATCAACAGATGACACCGTTAAAGATCTAGAAAAAATAGCAATAGACAAAGGTTATATTCATCAAGGAGATATGGTAATTACTTTATCCTCTATGCCTGTGCATGAAAAAGGAAAGGTGAATACTTTAAGACTTACTGAAATACAATAGTTTTTAGAGAGGGCTTCACTTAGAGTGAAACCCTCACTCTTAGCCTTTAACGTCATACTAAACACAAATACCGTCATGCTGAAAACATCACGTCATGCTGAATTTATTTCAGCATCTCAAGAAAATAATTTCATCAATTCCGTAGCATCTTGAGGATTTATTTTTTTAGCCAAAACCAAACTGAGTTGTTTTCTACGCAAAGCACCTTCATAACGCTCAATTTCTAATGCTGTTTCTGGTTTTAATTTGGGTACTTTTACAGGAGTTCCTGTTCTATCAACGGCTACAAAAGTATAAATACCTTCATTTACTTTGGTTCGCTCTTGCGACTCTCTATCTTCTACCCATACATCAACAAAAATCTCCATTGAGCTATTAAAAGCACGAGAAACTTTTGCCTCAACGGTAACTACAGATCCAACAGGAACTGCTTTGGTAAATGCAACATGGTTTACACTTGCAGTAACCACAATTCTACGTGAATGCCGTTGAGCAGCTATACTTGAAGCTCTATCCATTCTGGCTAATAATTCACCTCCAAAAAGATTATCTAACGGATTGGTTTCTGCTGGCAAAACCAAATCGGTTAATATGGTTAACGATTCTTTGGGTGTTTTTGTTTGCATTTTTATTTATTTTAAGGCAAAAATACAATGATTTTTTTTACTTTTGTTAGTAAAAACATTCTTATGAGAATCTTATTTTTACTTTTATTTTTACAAAGTTCTATTTTTTATGCTCAAGAATATGGAAGAAGTTGGTCTAAAGGGAAATTAACTTGGAACGATTTTAAAACAAAAGAAAACACCATAAAATCTTCCGAATTAAAATATGTTTTTGGATATAAAGAACAGAAAAAAAAAGTAAATGATACTATTATTAAAAAGTTGGTTGCTTATGGAAACATAGATAATTTACAATCTTGGGTTAATAAAAAGGCCAAAAACTCACAATTACTTAGATACAATCAATTGTTGTTTGATATTGTAGAAATACAAAGAAGAGAATTCCAAAACAAACTCAATAATACCAACTCAATTTATGGTATTGATAATATATTGCACAATCAAAACACGCTACTTTTAGATGAAGTAGAACGCTTGAACCATTATAGTAATTTTGGAAAAAATCTTGAAGCAATAAAAACTTGGGAATCTCTTATTTCTAAAAAACTAAAGCAGATTGTTGTAGATAATTCCTTTTCAAAAAGAAATTTTGGTATAGGAATATCTCTTGGTTTAAGTACTAGTATCTTATCAAAAAACCTAAATACCTATTTTAAAAATAGTCTTATTAATTTTAATTTTGGATTTGATTTTGCTTATAAGAAACATTATTTATTTTTAAATGGTATCATGGGAAATACTAAAGTTAGTAAAGAGTTGCTTATTAATTCTCAAGATTGGAAAACAAATCAAAATACTAATTTTACTATTATTGATTTTTCTTATGGATATGCTATTTTAGACCATTCAAAAATAAAATTAACTCCTTTTTTAGGATTAGGAATAACAGAATTTAGCGTAAATAAAGATAAGGAATTACGCTTAGTAGATTATAATGTTTTGGCTGGAATTAATTTATATTACAAGTATAAAAAAACATTGAATCTAATTTCAAATTCTAGTTTTATCTCTCAAAAGGAATATAGAGAATCTTCTATTAGTACTAGATTATTTATAAATAAGGCTGCTTTTGGAAACTTTTTAAATGGATATAGTGTTAATATTTCTATTGGAATTAATTGGTTTGTCCATACTTTAAAATATAATAAATAAGACAAAAAGTCGTATTTATACTAAACAACAAGACATAAAGTCATATTTTGACTTGTTTTTTCTAATGGAATACAATTTGCTTCACTTGAATTGTAAAAAATAAAAAAAGTTTAACTATAAAAAAATTAACGTTATGACATTAGTAAGATACCAAAATCAATTACCAAGTTTATTAAATCACTTTTTTGACACTGAATTAAATACTTGGTCAAGAAAAAATTTTTCAGCTACAGATACTACTTTACCATCGGTAAATATTTTAGAAAGCGATGATAATTTTAAAGTAGAAGTTGCTGCGCCAGGATTTGACAAAAAAGATTTTAACATTGAGTTAAATAATGATGTATTAACCATATCATCAGAAAAACAAGTGGAAAATGAAACTAATGATAACGAACAGTTCACTAAAAAAGAATTTAGTTATCAATCATTTACTAGATCGTTTACTTTGCCTGAATTAGTTGAAGGTGATAAAATTGAAGCGTCTTATAAAAACGGAATATTATCAATTGTAATTCCTAAAAAAGAAGAAGCAAAACCAAAACCAGTAAGACAAATTAAAGTATTGTAATAACTGTTAAATTTGTAATCTCACACCGTAATTTTAAATCGCGGTGTGAGTTTAAAACAATTATTTAAAACTATACTTAAACACAAAAAGTTGAATTCGGTTATTTTTTGAGTTTTATAAAAGTTTTTAGTAAAAATTGATTTTTTGATGTCATTATAGTCGAATTCAATTCATTATCAACATATATAAAACAGATAAAAATGAAAAATTTAAGAAATTTAATCGTATTAACTGTACTTGCTTTTACTTTAAATGCTTGTGCACAAACTAAAAAAGAGGTAGTTAAAGAAACAGCAAATCAATTATCTAAAGAGCTTCCTAAAAAGGAAACAACTTTAGCAATGAACAAAGATTCTATAGATGCAAATATCAATGCTAATTTAGATGAAGAAATTGTGAAAAAGAAAGTTGAAATAACTAAAGAAGCACTTTCTACCATAAATGAAACAGAAAAATTATTGCAATTAGTCGATAAAAAAGACAAAAAGAAAGCATTAAAAAAAGGAAAAGAACTTATTGGTAGTTTAGAGCTTATTTTAGCAAAAGACCCTTCGCTAGCATTAATACCTGTAAGTATGAATTATGTAAAAGAAGAGTTTGTAAACGATATTGCTGTAGTAAGAAAAATTACGCAAGCTGCAAAAAAAGCAATGGATGATGGTTATTATAGAGTAGCTAGTGATTTGTTGAAAGATTTAAGAAGTGAAATGATTATTAACACGTATTTAATACCAACAGCAACTTATCCGTCAGCAATTAGTAAAGCAACTCTTTTGGTTGAAGAAAATAAATACAATGATGCTAAAGCCGTTTTACAAGAAGTTTTAGGTACTGTAGTAATTGAAAAAACCGTGTTGCCTTTACCAATTCTCAACGCAGAACAAATGATTTTTGAAGCAGAAAAAATAGACGCTAAGAATCATGATAATATAGATGATGTAATCAACTTATTAAAAAATGCAGACTATCAATTACAACTTGCAGAAGAATTAGGTTATGGTAAAAAAGACAAAGAATATAAAGTGTTTACAGAATCAATAAAAGAGTTAAAACAATCTGTAACTAATAAGGAAGACAGTTCAGGTAAGTTTACCAAATTAAAAGAAAAAATTAAAACTTTTCAAAAAAGACTGTTTAGAATAAAGGAAAATAACTAATTAAAAAAATAAAAAGACTGCCAAAAAAGGTAGTCTTTTTAATAAATTATTGTAATTTTAGGTCTAAAGAATAATGAAGAAAATTGATTAAAAAATGGAGTATGTAGATTACTATAAAATATTAGGAATAAATAAAAACGCTTCGGAAGCTGAAATTAAAAAAGCTTACCGAAAATTGGCTCGTAAATATCATCCTGATTTGAATCCAGATGATAAAATTGCAGAGAAAAAATTTAAAGAAATTAATGAGGCAAATGAAGTGTTAAGTCATCCTGAAAATAGAAAAAAATACGATAAATACGGCAAAGATTGGAAACATGCCGAAGAGTTTGAAAAACAAAGACAACAAAAAGCTCAATATGCGAATAGTAACCAACAAGCTTATGGTAATTATTCCGAAAGTGATTTTTCTGATTTCTTTGAATCTATGTTTGGCAGTAGATCTGGTGGTTTTACTGGTGGAAGCAATCAAGCTAAATTTAGAGGTCAAGACTTTAATGCCGTTTTGCATTTAAACCTTACTGATGTATATAAAACACACAAACAAACCTTAACCGTTAATGGTAAAAATATTAGATTAACTATTCCTGCTGGAGTAGAAAACGGGCAAGTAATCAAAATTAAAGGTCATGGTGGAAAAGGGGTGAACGGCGGTGCAAATGGAGATTTACTTATTAAATTTAGAATTGAAAACAACACCCATTTTAAACGCAATAAAGCGGATTTACACTTAACGGTTGATTTAGATTTATACAAAGCTGTTTTAGGAGGTGAATTAATAATTAACACTTTAGGTGGAAAAGTAAAACTTAAAATAAAACCAGAAACCCAAAACGGAACAAAAGTAAAACTTAAAGGAAAAGGGTTTCCTGTGTATAAGAAAAAAGATCAATTTGGAAATTTATATGTTAGTTATCAAATTAAAATTCCGACAAATTTATCAGCCAAAGAAAAAGAATTATTTACCGAACTTTCTAAATTAAGATAAAATGAAAGAATTAAAAACAATAAGTGTCGCACAATTTTGTACACATTACAATGTGCCTATTTCGTTTATAGAATCATTAGATAATTACGAATTAATTCAGATAATTGAAATACAAAGTGATAAATACATCCATTTAGAAGATATAAAAACACTTGAACGATATATTCGTTTACATTATCATTTAAACATTAATTTTGAAGGTTTAGATGTTGTTGCCAATCTTTTAAATCAAATAGAACAATTACAAAACCAAATAAAAAACCTACATAATCAATTAGATTTTTATCAATAAACACTCCTTATTATGAAAGACAGCTCAAAATATTTACTCATTTCATTAGCAACCTTTATTGTAGGTTATCTTTTTTTAAGATTGGCTTATAATTCCACATCAGACATTCCTTTTGCACAAGAAATAGTGTTACTTGTATTAGGAACAATAGCAACCATTGCCATTACAGCAGCGCTTTTAAACAAACAAAGCGAAGTTGAAATGGAAAAAGAACAACGTGTAAAAATATTCGATTTAAAATCAGATTTATATTTTGAATTGATTGATTTTATCGAAAAATTTATAACCAAAGGTCAGATAACAACTACCGATTTAATTGCTTTAGAGTTTTTAACACATAAAATTTCAACCATTGCAAATCCAAGTGTTTTAAAAGAATATTCTAACTTTCTAAACACCATTAAAAAAACCAGTTTAGATAAAGAAATAACCAGTTTAGAACAAGATGAACTCTCTAATGATTTAGCAAAACTCTGTGGTAAAATCCGTTATGATTTACTACAAAAAGAATCACAATCAAAAATAAATGTTCAAGAAATTATAAAAGGCAATATTGAAAAATTATAAGCCTTTTTAAAGAGTGTTTAATACCAATTCTATTTCAAAATGCGCTAAATAAATTTAAAATATTTTATTGTTTTACAATCTTTAAATTTCAAGCATAGCAATAGCTATGGTTTAAATTTTAAGTGCAGAAAAACGGGAAAAGATAAATAATTTATAGCGTATTTTGATGTTGTATTGGTATAAGTCTATGTAGATTGCGAAAGCATTCTATTAAATAACCACACTTTCAAAATACAATAAAACACCTCTTTTTTTAAAATAAAGCTTTCTGTTTTATGTTAATATGTATTTTATAGTTTCAAATTAAAACTAAATAACGATTATTCATTTCATAACATAATCATTTAGTAGTTATTTGCATCATAAATATAACTAAAAATAAAATATTATGTGTGGAATTTTAGCCATTATTGGAAAAGGAGTTGATGTACAACAAGCTAAAAAGCTTTCAAGTAGAATGAATCATAGAGGACCTAATGAACATGATATTCATATAACAGAAAAAGGACATATTCTCTCTCACGAACGCTTGTCAATTATTGATTTACATACAGGTAAACAACCCATTCAAGGTTGTAATACTGCATATATGATTCACAATGGCGAAATTTATAACCATCAAGAATTAAGAGATACTGTATTAAAAGAACATGTTTTTAGAACAAAATCAGATAGCGAAGTTATTGTACATTTATATGAAAAATACGGTTACGGTTTTTTAAATAAATTAGATGGTGTTTTTGCCTTTGTGGTTATTGATGGTGATGATTTCATTGCTGGTCGTGATCCTATAGGAATAAAACCTTTATATTATGGTAAAGATGCTGAAGGAAGACTGTATTTTGCCTCAGAAATGAAAGCCATAGCTGACCAATGCGTAAGCTTTGAGGCCTTTCCTCCAGGACACTATTATTCTGCTAAAGAAGGTTTAGTAAGATATTATATTCCTAAATGGTTTGATTATAAAAAAGCAACAGATGAACTCGATTTAAAACAGATAAGAGAAACTTTAATTAAAGCAACAAAAAAACGCTTAATGACTGATGTACCTTTAGGTGTTTTACTCTCTGGAGGATTAGATTCTTCTTTAACCTCATCAATCGCAACCAGATTACTTAAAGAAGAAGGTAAAGAATTGCACTCTTTTTCTATTGGATTAGATGCAAATTCACCTGACTTAAAAGCTGCCAAAAAAGTAGCCGATTTTTTGGGTACAAAACACCACGAACTCTATTTTTCTATTGAAGAAGGACTTGAAATAATTGACAAACTCATCTGGTATTTAGAAACCTATGATGTAACATCTATTAGAGCCTCAACACCAATGTGTTTAATGAGTAAAATGATAACCGATTTAGGTATAAAAGTAGTGCTTAGTGGCGAAGGTGCCGATGAAATGCTTGGTGGTTACCTCTATTTTGCCGATGCTCCAAGCAAAGAAGAATTCCAAAAAGAAACCGTTAGAAGAGTACGTTTATTATCTACTTCAGACTGTTTAAGAGCCGATAAATCCACAATGGCTCATGGTTTAGAAGCAAGAGTGCCGTTTTTAGATAAAGACTTTTTAGATGTAATCATGAAAATAAAACCCGAAGAAAAACAACCAAAAACGTATGGAGGAAAAGAAAAATACATCTTAAGAAAAGCTTTTGATACCAAAGAAGATCCGTTTTTACCAGACGAAGTTTTATGGCGACAAAAAGAACAATTTTCAGACGGTGTTGGTTATAGCTGGATTGATACTTTAATTGAACATTGTGCAGCACAAGTAACCGATTTAGAAATGGAACAAGCCTATCAAACCTTTCCACACAATACACCATCTACAAAAGAGGCTTATTATATTCGTAAAATATTTGCAAAACACTATCCACAAAAAGATGCTGCAAAAACCGTTTTAAAATGGATTCCAAAATGGCAAGAAAACACTGATCCTAGCGGTAGAGCAAATAAAAATCACATAAAAGCTGATGTGGATATTGCTAAAGAGAAGTGTAAAAAACACCAAATAGCATAGGTTTATAAAGTAAATAGTGAGGGTTTAAAAACCCTCACTATTTACTTTATTGAATTACTAAAAATTTTAATTTTGATGCGAATATTCTTATACCTCTAGTTAAAAAAATAGAACAATAAGTGCTGTTTTAGTGCTTTAAAAAGCCTTGCGTCTTTTACAATTTAAAGAACTTTTTGGTTTTAAAATTTCAACAATTAATTACTTATCTATATTGAAAGGATAAATCTGTTGGCACAACATTTTTTCTAGTACCCTCGTAAATAGAAGGAACAACATAATATTTATATTCAAAATAAGGTTTATTAGATTTAATTTTTCTTTTCTCTATTAAGTAAATTTTTCTTTTTAAACTTAATTCATTATGTATTTTCCAAGGAGTTTTGTTTTCTGTAAACTCTTTAATAGTTTTATATTTAATTGTATCAATCGAAATTTCTTTTCGTATTTCATCTAAAGTGTAATATTCGAAATCAAAATTATTTTTTTTACTAAAACCTTTTACTTTTTTTAGATTAAACATATAATAATCAGTCATAAATCTTTTGTCCTCACTATTAATAGCAAAACCATATCCAACACCTTTAATCTTATTTGTAAGTAAATATAATGTAGTAGTAGTATCTTGAGAAAATACATTTATGTAAATAAACAATAATGTAAAATAAATACATTTCATGGTAAAAATCATTTAGATTGTGAAGATAAATCTGTTGGCACAACATTTTTTCTAGTACCCTCGTAAATAGCAGGAACAACATAATATTTATATTCAAAATAAGGTTTATTAGATTTAATTTTTCTTTTCTCTATAAAGTAAATTTTTCTTTTTAAACTTAATTCATTATGTATTTCCCAAGGGTTTTTATTTTCTGTAAACTCTTTAATAGTTTCATATTTAATTGTATCAATCGAAATTTCTTTTCGTATTTCATCTAAAGTGTAATATTCATAATCATATTTTTTGCTATTACTAAAACCTTTTATATTATAAATATTAAATTTATAATAATCTGTGAGAAACTGTTTATCTTTACTTTTTATAGCAAATCCATATCCTAAGCTTTGTTCACAATTAAATGTAAATCTAGGATTATTTAAAAGCAGGTATATTGTATTATTGTCTTGAGAAAAAACATTTATGTAAATAAACAACAATGTAAAATAAATAAATTTCATGTGAAATAATTAATTATGTGAATAAAATAATCTTGCGGCATCTTCTATATATACTTTTTTCTGATGCTCTAAAGAATTGTTTTGTATAGTATTAATGTAATTTTGTGTACCCTCTAAACCAATCCAACTGATATAATTCATAACTTGTTGTAAAGTGAAATTCCCATAAGAATTTAGTGGGTCATTGTTAATATTTGTCAAAAAATCATTATTAATATCATTAATAAACGGGTGGATACTAATTAAATTTTGAGAGAGAATATTTCTATAATCTAATATGGTAAATAAGTCATGATTCCATTGAGAATTATTAGGTACAGGGTAGTTTTTATAAAAATTAACAATTCCTGCAAATAATGCTTCTTGAGTTGAAAATGTAATTGATGAATCCGTAAAATTTGGATATCCTGAAGAATCAAATGCATTAATAATACCCATTCTAACACATCTATCTAACAACTCAGCATGAATACTTTCATGAATAAAGATAAGAGCAACTTCAATATTAGACAAACTATCAATAAGGTTTGAATTAATAATTACATCATAAGAACTAGAAATACCGTTATTTGTAGAGCCTTTAGTATAAGCGTCTTCACCATCAGGAGTATTCCCAATTCTAAATCTTATTCTAGCAATTTTAGAACTCTGAAAATTATTATTTATTATATCTGAAAAAATACTGTTAGAAAGATTTTTAAGTTTATTATAAATATTATGAACTCTTGTGTTAGACACAATTGTTGAATCAATTATTATGCCATCGTAAAACTCACCACCTGCCATCATAGCCTCCATAGCCTCTTGCGCAAAAGCTTGTGCTTCTGGAGTATTATTACCGTTTTCATTAAGGAAATCTAAAATGGCTATGCAATTAGATAAAACATTAGATTGGTTATTATTATTAGCTAACCATGTAATAATATTATAAAAAATAGTTGTGTTGTTAGCTCCTGCTTGATCCATTCCAGAAAAATTCGAATAAAGATAAGTGCTTATTTTCTTTTTAATTATAAGCGGTATAGCATTTTGCTCATTTACTGTTAAATTATCAAAAAAATTATCAACAGCCATCTGACCAAGATCCAATATAACTACTGTAGTAGCTCCAAAAGAAGAAAGAGAAGGTTGCCAAACATTACTAGAAGTTGAACTATCATTCGTGTTATCCGTATTGCCTGTCCCTTGGTTTGGGTTTCCATTTGAGTTTCCACTTGAACCACTACTACCACCGTAACCACCGCTAGAGCAACCACTAAAATCTAGAACAGTTGCACTTCCATGACAATATCCTTCTACAGCGTCATGACCATCAGCATTTCCATTACCATCACAAGGCAAATAACTAACTATAATACAATTATCCATCAATTCCATTTTAGTTGTAGTATCAATAATTTGTTGTAATGATACTAAATTAGAATCAACCGTTTCTAAAGATAATAATTCAGAATTTTCCATATTAAATTTTGCAATTGAAAAAGAATATACATTATTTATCTCTGTAACTATAAAATTTTCGTAATACAACTCGCCATATTCTTTATCGTTTCTTAACAGCAAAAAACTATAATTTGTTACGCTATCTAAAGTAGTTTTATAAAAACTTTTTGTTTTAATCACAAAAGTTGAATCACTAGAAGTTATGTTCTTTTTTGTACTAATATCTTTAATTTTATCAGTAATTTCTTTTATGAAATCATTTTTTAATAAGTCGCTTTCACTTAAATGTTTAATCATAATTTCATGATTATTACTTTCATTACTAACGTTTTGTTCATCATCACACCCCTGCAACACAAACACCATAAGCATTGCAAATACAACAGCTTTTAATAATCCCTTAAATTTTTTAATTGTTTTCATTTTATATATTGGTTTTAAAATTACAAAATAATATGTTATCACGGTTAAAAACCATGTAAAAAATTGCACTATTTAAGAAAGGGGAGGGTTGAGTTGCAATTTTTATGGGTGCAAGATAGTGAAAAAATATTAATAGTTGTAATATATTATAACTTTTTTAAATTATTTTTTGAGAATATGCGTATGTGTTAGAAGATAAGCATATAGAAAAGGAGCTTTTACAAAAGATAGGTAAACAAATTCGTAAAATTAGAATGAGTAGAAATTTACGTCAAAATGAAATTGCTTATCGCTGTAATTTTGATAAAAGTAGTTATCATAATATTGAAACAGGTAAAAGAAATGTTACTTTATTAACACTTAATAAAATAGCCAACGCCTTAGAAATCGAACTTAAAGAATTATTTGATTTTTAGCTCACTTTTTCGCCCAACAAACCCCAAAATTTTCATTATTTTCTCAAACCGCTCCATTTAAAAATTTGTTAGTATATTTACCAATTGTAATCACTAGTATAAAAGATTACAAAAAATATAACAAATTATTAAAATATTTTAGATGAATTACGGAAAAGAATTTAGAAAATTTGCTACTAAACATCACGGTATCAGTAGTATGCACTACGACAAAATTGTAAGTAGTGTAACACCATATATTATTGAAGAGCGTCAATTAAACATGACACAAATGGATGTGTTTTCACGTTTAATGATGGATAGAATCATTTTTTTAGGTACAGCAGTAGATGATTATGTTGCAAATATCATTCAAGCGCAACTTTTATTTTTGGAAAGTGTAGATGCAAACAAAGATATTTCAATTTATATCAACTCTCCAGGAGGAGGTGTTTATGCAGGTTTAGGAATTTACGACACCATGCAATTTATAAAACCAGAAGTCAATACTATTTGTACTGGTATGGCAGCATCTATGGCTGCGGTGCTAATGACTGCTGGTCAAAAAGGAAAACGTTCTGCCTTACCTCATTCACGTATTATGATTCACCAACCTTTAGGTGGAGCACAAGGACAAGCAAGTGATATTGAAATTACTGCACGTGAAATTTTAAAGTTAAAAGACGAATTATATCATATTATATCTAAACATTCAGGGCAACCTTTTGAAAAAGTAGCGAATGATTCCGATAGAGATTATTGGATGAAAGCCGATGAAGCAAAAAAATATGGTATGATTGATGAAATATTAGAACGTAAGTAGTGTCTAGTAGGCAGTAGGCAGTTTTCAGTACGCAGTATTCAGTACATAGTTCTCAGTTACTGAAGACTGAAGACTGCCTACTGAAAACTGCCTACTGAGAACTGAATACTGAAGACTAAAGACTAAAAAATGAGTAAAAACAAAGAAATATTAGAGTGCTCTTTTTGTGGACGCAAAAAAGCAGAAACCAATTTATTGATTGCTGGTTTAGATGCGCATATTTGTGATAGATGTATTGAACAAGCTCACGGTATTGTTTTAGAAGAAGTACTCGATGGAGAAATGGAAACCAAAGGCTTATCCGCTGAATTGGTTTTACGTTATCCTAAAGAAATAAAAGCATTTTTAGATGAATATGTCATCGGTCAAGACCAAACAAAAAAAGTGATGTCTGTTGCGGTTTATAATCATTATAAAAGATTATTACAACAAACTAATGAAGAAGACGAAATTGAGATTGAAAAGAGTAATATTCTTATGGTTGGTGAAACAGGAACAGGTAAAACCTTAGTAGTAAAAACCATTGCCAGAATGTTAAATGTTCCATTTGCTATTGTAGATGCTACGGTTTTAACCGAAGCAGGTTATGTTGGTGAAGATGTTGAAACCATTTTAACACGTTTATTACAAGCAGCAGATTACGATGTAAATAAAGCAGAAAAAGGAAT
>Ga0256840_1000752_pt1 | contig 32434 bp, 32 predicted proteins | sample 355202metaG_FD_185969 | JGI IMG/M metagenome (GOLD analysis project Ga0256840, IMG submission 185969) | Hydrothermal vent microbial communities from Mid Atlantic Ridge, Atlantic Ocean - 355-202 | ecosystem: Environmental > Aquatic > Marine > Hydrothermal vents | place: Atlantic Ocean: Mid...
CTCAATAATTTTGTAGACCTTTTTAGAGAAGAAAATTTACCTCCTAATCGTTTTTGTATTGAAATAACGGAAGATGAGGATATTCCTGCAACAGAGATAACATCAGCCATATCCTTACTAAAAAAATCTGGATTTACAATTGCAATGGATGACTTTGGTACGGGTTACTCTTCATTAGATAGACTATCTACGCTCTCTGTAGATACCGTAAAAATAGATCGTAGTATCTTATTGACGGCTGATTCTGGAAATACAGCCATCTTAGAATGGGCAATCTCTTTAGCAAAACGACTAGGGGTCTCTGCTGTAGTAGAAGGTGTTGAAACTAAAAAACAGCTGTCCCTAGTGAAAAAATTAGGTGCTGATTCAGTTCAAGGCTTTTTATACTCAAAACCAATACCCATCATTCAACTACCCAATATTGCTATGAATTCTGATGATATCGTTATTGCCTAAATATTGAGTATTGACTTACGATAAAACTGCAGTTCTTCAATAGACTCTAAAACATCATCCAAAGCCAAATGCGCACCTTTTTTAACATGCTGATCTAGCACTTCTGGCTTCCAGCGTGCGGCAAGTTCTTTTAGCGTACTTACATCTAGGTTTCTATAATGAAAGAAACCCTCAAGCTCTGGCATTTCACGCGCCATAAAACGTCGATCTTGACAAATACTGTTGCCACACATAGGTGACGCACCTTTTGGCACGTACAGCTCTAAAAATTCAATCGTTTCAGCTTCTGCTTGCGCCATGGTGTAGTTACTTTCTTTGATGCGCTTGATCAAGCCTGAATCTCCATGATGTGTTTGATTCCATTCATCCATTGCATCTAACACACTATCTGAGTGGTGAATGGCAATTATAGGACCTTCTGCTAATTTATTTAAGTCCTTATCGGTTACGACGGTCGCAATCTCGATAATCGTATCGGTAAAAGGATCTAACCCAGTCATTTCCAGATCAATCCAAATGAGATTATTTTTGTTTTGGCTCATGGGTTATAATTCTGCCTTTAAAAATTGAAAAAAGATCTTATTTTAACGTATATGCATATATTTACATGGTTATTTATTATCGCCGTTGTCATTACAACAGGCGTTCAGATTTGGTTATCACTTAGGCAAGCTAAACACGTGGCTAAATATCGCTCAGCTGTTCCTGATGAATTTGCTGATAAAGTAACACTAGAAGAACACCAAAAGGCCGCCGATTATACTAAAGCAAAGGGTAGTTTTGGTCGTTTACAGTTATTAATAGGTACAGTTGTTCTATTTATTTGGACATTAGCTGGCGGCTTAAACTGGCTAGATCAGCTTTGGCGTACTGCAGACTGGGGGCCTTTAGCAACAGGTGTTGCTGTTTTGATTAGCTTTTCCTTAATTTCTAGTTTAATTGATATTCCTAGCTCCCTATACAGTACCTTTGTTATTGAAGAGCGCTTTGGCTTTAATAAATCAACTTTCAAAACCTTCTTTATTGACATGATTAAAGGTGCTGCGCTTGCAATTATAATCGGCATACCATTGATTTTACTGGTTTTATGGCTCATGGAATCTGCGGGTGATTTCTGGTGGCTTTATGCCTGGATTGCCCTTACTGCATTTTCTATCATTATGATGTGGGCGTACCCAAAGTTTATCGCACCAGTTTTCAATAAATTCAAACCTCTAGAAGAAGGAGAGGTTCTTGATCGATTGACGAGTCTTTTAAAACGCACCGGCTTTAACTCTGACGGTGTATTCGTTATGGATGGTTCGAAACGGTCAAGCCACGGTAATGCCTACTTCACAGGCTTTGGTAAAACTAAACGTATTGTATTTTTCGATACCTTGCTAAAACATCTCAGCCCAACACAAGTTGAAGCAGTTCTAGCGCATGAATTAGGTCACTTTAAACGTAAACACGTATTAAAAGGCATGATAGCCTCCATGACAATGACGCTTATTGGTTTTGCTATTTTAGCATGGCTAATGAAACAAGACTGGTTTTACAGCGCTTTTGGGATTGAACAGCCTTCAACTTACATGGCTTTGATTTTATTTATGCTTGTTTCACCCGCCTTTACTTTCTTCATAGGCCCTATTATGGCGCGCTGGTCACGCAAACATGAGTTTGAAGCCGATGAGTTTGCAGCAAAAGAATCAGATGCGAGTGAACTTATTAGTGCCTTAGTCAGTCTATATAAAAAGAACGCAGGAACATTAACGCCAGATCCACTTTATTCGGCGTTTTATGATTCACATCCACCCGCTTCGATACGCATTGCGCATTTAAAGTCAGTTGGATAAAATGAGAAGACAGGAGATAACACAATGAAATTTTTAAATTCTACCATTAAGACATTAACGTTAGGTTTAGCAGGCTTGCTCGTTTCAGCAACCTTTACAACGACAGCAATGGCTGCAGGTGATGCCGCAAACGGAAAGAAGCTATTTGTAGGTTCTAAATGCAACCAGTGCCATGGCACTGAAGTGTTTACACGTAAAGACAGAAAAGTAACAAGTTTAGCTAAGCTTGAAGCTCAAGTAAGACGCTGTGATTCAAACCTTAATACTAACTGGTTTGATGATGAGATCATCGATGTGACAGCTCATCTAAATAAAAATTACTACAAGTTTAAATAACATGATGATTCATTCTTGAACCACAAAATCAGCACCGGTCGGGTCATTATCCGATTCGGTGCTGAACTCCTTGTAGAAGACAACTCTTCCAAAGCTCAGAAAGCGCCCTTACCCCCCGTACGCTGTACCGCAAAACGCAAGTTTGACACTATTGTTTGTGGCGACATCATCACATGGCATCACAATGAACATGGTAATGCTTCTGTCGATGACTTACTCCCTCGTAAAAATGCACTGACACGCCCTGGGTATCGTGGTCGCCCACGTACTATTGCGGCAAATATCGATCAACTCGTTATTGTAAATTCATGGTTACCTGAAACCTCATGGGACTTAGTCGATCGCTACCTCATCGCTGCAGAGCAGTTAAAAGCAAATGCTATAATTGTAATGAATAAAAGTGATTTAGCTGATAAACATGCTACTGATGAAGACTGGCAAGCAATGGAAACTTACCGAAGTATTGGCTACGACGTTTTTGAGATGAATGCACTTACTGGCAAAGGCGTACAACAATTACAAGACTTGATGGCAGATAAAACTAGCATTTTTAGCGGTCGCTCTGGCGTAGGAAAATCCTCTATTGCCAATATTATCTTGCCTGATTTAGACATTGCTGTAGGTGTCATTTCAAATGCTGGTGAGGGCAAACATACAACCACAACCGCAACCTTACATAAATTGCCTAACGGAGGTTATTTGATCGACTCTCCGGGTGTGCGTGACTATGCGCTAGGTGATATTAGTCTTGAAGACCTAAGCAATGGATATATCGAATTCGCTCCCTATAAAGACCAGTGTCGTTTTAATAATTGCACACATGATCATGAGCCAAAATGTGCAGTTAGGATGGCAGTTGAAAACGGTGATATTTCAAATGAACGTTACCAACGTTATTTACAAGCTCTTAGGAATCTCTAAATAATTTGTTTATTATTTTGTCACCCCCCCCTCTTTTTGGGCATTTTGTAATATTCATGCAGATATCATACCCTTCGCATCCGCTAAGCCAATCCGAAAAGCACAGGGCATAAATAATAATCTTGGTAAAATTATTATTTATGCCCTTTTTATTACAAAAGTGGAAAAAAAGGGGGGGGTGACATATATTCTACCGCTAACAACAAAAAATAACACAAGGGGCATATGCAATCATTTATTAAAAACATTTTCATAGGAATTGTATTTTCGTGTGGGCTCTTTCAATACAGTATTGTTAGCGCACAATCACAACGAGAGGACTTTCTGCAAGCTTATGAGGTGCTACACAAGGGGGGCATTTATGATAGCTCACATCTGCGTGGTTATTTACTACAACCCTATCTAGATTATGAACGTATCAAACAAAATTTTAAAAAAACTAGCGAGCATACGATAGTCAACTTCATCAAAAAAAATCAAAACACGTGGTTGGCAGAAGATTTAAATAGTGATTTACTTGTGCGCTACGCAAAATATAAAAAATGGAAGTCTATCCGTGCTTTTTATAAAAAAGGCCAAGGCGGTAATAAAGCAAAATGTGTCGGGCTTGAAGCGATTATTCACACATCATCTGGTCAAGCTAAAAAGAATGCTCTTAATGAAGCTTTTAAACTTTGGCTCTCTGGAAATCAACGTCCTAGTGCCTGTAATTCTCTTTTTGGCTTACTTAAAAGAAACGGGCGCATCACGGATCAAACAGCATGGCAACGCATCACACTAGCGATGGAGAAAGGTCGTACTAGCTTATCAAAAAGTCTAGCTAAAAACCTCAATGAGCCATCATTAGTGTCATTATGGATTCAACTGCGTAGACACCCCAATAAATCACTGAAACATAAACGCCTTAAAAAGAATGATGTTAGAAGTCGTCAGCTCATTGCTTATGGTATTAAACGTCTTGCTCGAAAAAACCCAAATAATGCTAGACTGATTTGGAACAAGTTTCAAAAATCACACACGTTTACACTACGAGAAAAAGCAGAAATTGAAAGCTATATTGGAGTGAAGCAAGCGATAAATCACAGCCCGTCTGCATTACAAAATCTTACAAAAATCCCTAACAAATATCGCAGTGATGATGGGAATACATGGATGGCACGCATGGCGTTAAGACAAAACGATTGGCAAAAACTGCGCACTGCTATTGCTTCCATGAATACGGCAGAGCAACAGTCAGATATTTGGCAATATTGGCGTGCTCAAGCAGATAAACGCACCGGCAAAAACACAAATATCAATCTTCACAAACTTGCTAAGAATTCATCTTTCTATGGATTCTTAGCAGCAGATCAACTAAAGAAACCTTATCAACGATTATTGCAAAAAGAAACAAACTGGAATCAGCTCATCCCCCGAATAAAAAATAGGCCTTCGATTCAAAGAGCAGTCGAACTCTATGCGATAGGTAAACCTAAGCTTGCAAAAAAGGAATGGTTCTGGACGCTTAAGAGACTAAATAAACAAGATAAGCTCGCCGCCGCCGCTTATGCTTTGCAAATTAAACAGCCATTTTTAGCGATTATCACCGTATCACAAACAAAAGACTGGAACCAAACAGGCTTACGCTTTCCATTAGAATATCAAAACCTTGTAAAAAGAGCTGCGAGACAACAAGGCATTGAGCCTGCTTGGGCTTATGGCATTATGCGACGTGAAAGTGCCTTTGATTCTCAAATAGTATCAAGTGCCAATGCAAAAGGTTTAATGCAGATACTACCGACCACTGCAAAAGCTGTTGCACGTAAAATTGGTATCAAAAACCACAAAACGAGCGACTTACTAATCCCAGAAAAAAATGCCAAAATAGGTACCGCCTACCTTAGCCAAATGCTAAGACGCTTTAGAGGGAATTATGTAAAAGCTACAGCGAGTTATAATGCTGGACCGCACCGTATTCCGCGTTGGTTACCCAATAAAAGCATATCTGCACCACAGTGGATTGAGAGTATTCCTTTTAATGAAACCAGAAAATATGTACGTGCAGTTATGTCTTACACCACTATTTATGATCATAAAATGAATTATAAAAATCGTCGCAACTTGCGTTTATCACAACGTTTAAAAGCTGTTGGACCAAAATAATGAAAACGAGAAATCAAAAACAACAAGGTGTTGCTTTGATTGTTGCGTTGATTATAACGATGCTTGCGATTTCTATCGCTGCCACAGTGCTTTATCGCCAACAAATTCATATTCGTCTATCAGGAAATATCTCTCACTTAGAGCAAGCTTATTTATATGCTGATGGCATGGAAGGCTTTGCAGGCACTATTTTAGAAAAAAGCTACAATGATCATCCAAAATATGACTCTTTAGACGATGATTGGGCGTTTGAAGGTATCGTCTTCCCTATTTTGGGTGGGACAATGAGTGGGCAAATTTATGATTTACAAGCTCGCATAAACTTAAATTCTTTAGCGCGCCCTATTCCCCCTACCCTTACCTCAGCACAGATTGTAAATGGCGTCCAACAAGAGTCTGATATTGCAGGCATTACTCGCAACCGTCTTCAGCTTCTTATTGGTGAGATTGATCCTGACAATAGCATGGGTTCACCATTAAACTTTGCCTCAGTAGTTAAAGACTGGATAGATAAAGATGAGACTAATGGCAATGTGAAACCAGGTAACCAAGGCAATGGCTCTGGCGCTGAAAGCCCCTACTATCAAAGCCAAGAACCAGCCTATTTTAGTGCGAATACATTATTGGTCAATCCCACAGAAATTCGTTTATTAAAGGATATGAACAAAAATATTTACAATAAACTAATCAATAAAGATCCTAAAAAAAGCCTAGTTTCTACCTTGCCTATAACAATAGATACACCAATAAATCTTAATACTGCAAATGTTGAAGTACTAAAAAGTATTGGCTTTGATCCAGCGGCAGCTCAAGATATTATTGATGAACGCAAAGGAAAACCGTTTGAAAGTATGAATGATAGTTTTCTAAGAAATATAATTGATTCACAAAGTACAAACATCACCGAAGATGATTTAGACATCAAAACTAGTTATTTTTTGTTACGAGGAAAAGTTGAAATAAATAATGTACGCCTATTCATAAATTCTATTTTATATCGCAAAAATGGCAAAGTTTCTGTCATAATGCGCGACTTTAGCAATCCAAACAGCTAACAAAATGCAGCTACTTATAATCAAACTTAATGCACTTCACTCTAACCCTGAGTATGCCTTATTGGGCAAAAAACAGGTAGAAGGCCGCTATACCCCTGGTGAATGGGACAAAGTTCGCTCTCTAGCTAAAGGTCGTCGTGTTGTTGTATTATTGCCCAATAGCGATGTAGTGCTTACCAGCGTTAATATCCCTAGCAAAAATAAAAAACAACTTCATCAAGCCATACCTTTTGCTTTAGAAGATACGCTAGCAGAGGACATCGAAGATTTGCATTTTGCGATTCACCAAGATGCCACCTTATCAGATTCTTATGTAGCTATTATAAATAGAGAACGACTTGATCTTGCTATTAGCTTGCTGCGCAAAAAAGGTATTACACCATACACTATTTTACCTCAATTACTTGCTCAGTCTCGCCCTGATAAAGCTTGGTCTGTTATACAACAACCTGCCGATTTAAATGGAAATCACCCAGTCACCGTACGCTTAAATGACTTTAACGGATTTAGTTGTGATCAAAATTTATTAGACGTATTTCTAACAGAACAATTAGAAAAATCAGCACCGGAGAGTATTGCAACAAATATTGAAGCAAAAGAGCTACCCGATGCATTACAAGATCTACCATTAACAGCAATTGACCCTGCTATTGTGCGATACCAAAGTATTGAAAAAGCTCTACCACTTAATTTGCTCACTGGATTTGTAAGCCATAAAAGTAAATCAAACTTTAATTGGAAGGCTTGGCGACCACCACTTATTTTAGCCAGTCTTGTGGGGGCCACATGGTTGGGAATACTTGCTTGGCAGAATAATGCGTTACAACATCAAAAAGTACAGTTAAACAAAACTATTGAGGATGTTTTTATATCAACTTTTCCTGGTAGTCGCTTGGTTGATGCCCCTCAACAAATGGCTAGTAAACTAGCGCAACTTAAAAAAGGAATAACTGAAACTGTTGATTCTCCCTTACCTCTGATCTCGGACATTAGCCCACTGTTAAAAAAGTACAAAGATCTCACGTTAAAAGAAATTCGTTACCAAGAAAATGAATTACTATTAGTGATACAGGCACCAAACCTAACACGTCTTGAGAGTTTTAAAAAAGAAGCAGCCGAAAAATCAAAACTGAAAGTCTCAATCAAATCATCAACAACTACTGCGGATAAAGTGGAGTCGCTATTAATCATTGCTCCACTTGCGCAGCAAGATACCAATTCAGCAGGGACTAATTCATGAAAAATTGGTACAACACCCTAGCCCCAAGAGAGCGTACTTTAGTTTTATACGGAAGTATTATTTCCGTCATTATCTTAATATGGATTTTGCTTATTGATCCTTTAATAACTAACCATAAAAAGTTAAATAAGATCATTGATATCCAGAAAAAAACCTTAAATACAATGCAATCGCAAAGCATCCAAGTCAAACAACTACAACAACGCAATAAGAAGCCTATAGCTAACAGCAATGGTAACCCCCAGCAGTTGGTTGAACGCTCATTACAGACATGGCGTTTAAAACCTCAACTGGAGCGAATGCAATCTCAAGGCTCAAATGGTGTAAGGCTCACCCTAAAAAATGTCAATGCTGACCGTGCTATTCGTTTCCTGTATGAATTAGAAAATAAGTATGCTTTATCTATCACAAATCTTGTCATCAATAATGACAAAAAGGATTCAGGCTTTGCTGATGTTCGCCTTACCGTTAAACGTAATTAGATCATTTCTGGCTAAAAAGTTACTAACTAGAAATTAGTAACGAGATACTCAAATAGAAATAAACTAGGTAAAACTAACCAATGAAAAAAATACTATTTCTAGGCTTACTAACATTTTTAGTTGCCGCAATTTGGCAGCTACCCTTATCTTATGCTAAACCTTATGCAGAAAAATACGTACGAGGGCTAAAACTTAAAGGTACAAATGGCACTATTTGGAATGGTGAAGCAGAACAGTTAATCACAAATAATACAAACTTGGGCAATGTAAAATGGAGTGTTAAACCACTTAACAGCCTAAGCTCCCTTTCTTTAAAATTTGATTTTGATATTAATGGGCAGGATTTAACCGCAAAAGGTTTAGCTGGAGTTACACTAAATAAAACGTTAATCATTAATAATACCCAGTTTGAACTAAACGCAAACTACCTCAACACTCGACAACGTATTGCTAAACTAGCGGGGGAGATAACAGGTAATATTAAACATGCTGAATTTAACCAAAAAGATTTACCACTTATCGATGGGGTTATAGACTGGAAGCAAGCAGCTGTTAACTCACCCATCAAACTGGCACAAGGCGACTATCACGCTATTATCAAACCAAAATCTGGCAACTTAGATATACAATTAAGTTCATCTGATGCTCCTGTGGAACTTGCAGGAAAAATAACACTCAATAAAGAGTGGATCTATAAAACTGACTTGAATATTAAGGCAATTGACCCAAATCTAGAGCCCATGATGGGCTTGCTAGGCAACAAACAAACTAACGGCTCTGTTAAACTTATAAAACAAGGTGATTTAAAGCCTTTGATAGGAAAGTAAGCTTAGACTAAGAAAATAGGATGATTGATGATTAAAGGTAACAATATGGATAGTAAAAGCCAGTTAGATAATTTAGCAAAAACAATATCAGAATTTATGCCGGCCTCATTACAAGATCTGCAAAGTGATTTTGAAAAAAATATACGTACAGCTTTAGAAAGTGGTCTACGCAAAATGAACCTAGTTACCCGTGAAGAATTTGATATTCAAAATGCCGTCTTATTACGTACACGTGAAAAACTAGAAGCTCTAGAAAAACGGGTAGAGAAGCTGGAGAATATAAAATGAATAGAGTCATCACTATTTCATTGCTGCTTACACTTTTTATAGCACCAACAACAGTTATTCAAGCTGAACCTCATGCCCATGGCAATAGAACACATGATCACCCTCTTCCTGCTCAAGGTGTTAAGCATAAGCATGGTGCTGGAGCTGTAGGTCGTTATATTGGGAAAGCCCAATACTCAAAACCACCACAACAAGCAAGAATAGCTCCTAGAACCCCACAAGCACGACCAGTGCAAGGCAATCCAAATACCGAACTACAAAAAGCTTATAAACGCAAAGATTACAAAAGCGTGTATCGCATTGCCTCTAGTTTTGCAAAACGTGGCGACCCCGCAGCAGAATATGTTTTAGGACAACTTTATTTATTAGGTCAAGGCCAAAGAAAAAACCCCAAAACAGCCTTTAATTGGTTTAAAAAGTCAGCTAATAAGGGGCACCCTGGTTCACAATTTTTAGTAGCATCACTTTATACAACGGGTACAGGAACAGCCAAAAACTACGCTCAAGCACTCAAATACAACAAATTAGCAGCCAAGCAAGGTGTGCCTGATGCGGCGCGCAGTTTGGGTATCATGTATGAAAATGGCCATGGCACTAAAAAGAATATGTCCACTGCCATGAAATATTATGAGCAAGCCGCTAACAAAGGTCTAACCGATGTTCAGCTAATGTTGGGCGAACGCTACCTCAAAGGAATTGGCGTAAAAAGAAACCCAAAGAAAGCATTTAAATACATCAATAAAGCCGCTAAGGCGGGTGATAGCAATGCAGACTACTTATTAGGTGTTAGTTACGCCAATGGCACAGGTGTAAAAAAGAACACCAAACTAGCTTTTAAGTATATTTATAAAGCAGCTAAACGTGGTAATGCCGATGCTCAATATGATTTAGCGTCAATGTACTCTCAAGGCATTGGTACTAAGAAAAATGATAGTAAAGCCATTAAATGGTTTAAAAAAGCTGCTCAAAAAGGCATCGTTTTAGCACAGCATAATTTAGGTTTGATTTATCTACAAGGTATAGGCACTAAACGAAATGATAAGTTAGCCTTCTCTTGGTTTAAGAAAGCTGCAAACAAGGGCTTCAAAGTCTCTCAATACTTTATGGGGGATTTATATGTAGATGGCATAGGTGTGAAAAAGAGCCACAAACAAGCTTTGTATTGGTATAAAAAAGCTGCAGCTCAAAATCTTCCTGCAGCTCAATATAGTGTTGGTGCAATGTATGCTAATGGTTATGGTACAACTAGAAACTTAAAAACAGCTAAAAAATGGTTCCAAAAGGCCGCAAAAAAAGGCAACCCAAAGGCGATTAATGCGATGGCTGTATTAAAGAAAAATGGGCTTTAGTTTTAGCGAATATTATTAGAACATTACAAGGAAATTTAAAGATATTCACAAATAGCATTGCTGGGCGTTTAATTTGTCACCCCCCCTGTTTTTGACGGTTTTATAACTGCCTGTTTATCAAGCTATTATATTATATAGCTTCAAAGACCCCCTGCTCTCTATTTTTTCTCACAGCATCCCAATCAAAAACCTTTCCATTCATAGCCACATAAACGCCTTGAGGCAAACACTGCACTGAGCCTAACGCAAAGCCCATATTAAAGGTAGCGTCAGAATGTTTGAAGACATAGGGAATCATTGCACCTACTAGCACGATCGTCTTATCAAGATTAGCTTTACCCAATACTTTTGCTGTCTCTACAATCGTATCTGTTCCATGAGTAATAAGTATTTTATCTTGAGATGATGCTATGCAAGTGGTTGATATTTTTTGTCTATCAGCATCTGTTATCTCCAAACTATCAAGCAACATGATTTGTGTGATCTCAATATCAGCACGGTTTCTCCCTAAGGCTAATATTTCTGGAATATGGGTCTTTGAGAAATACAATTCACCATTTGATTCATTGTACTGTTTGTCTATTGTTCCACCAGTAAGAATTAATTTTATACTCATAATTTAATACTGTTTAATCGAGGAACAGCCTCTAATAGTTTTTTCGTATATGCCTGCTGCGGATTACCACACACATCTGCCGTTAAGCCTTGCTCTACAATTTTACCTGCTTTCATCACAACCGTCTCATCACTAAGGTATTCAACAACACCAATATTATGTGTTATAAAAAGTAGCGTTAAATCACGTTGTTGACGAATTTCTAATAAAAGTTGCAGTATTTCTGCTTGCACAGAAACATCAAGGGCGCTGGTAATCTCATCGCAAACAATAAACTCTGGGTTTAACACCAAGGCACGAGCCAATCCGATTCGTTGGCGCTGACCACCAGAAAATTCATGTGGGTAACGCCACAAATGATCTCGTTTGAGTTGCATGATTTCTAGCACCTTTGCGGCGCGCTCAATACGATCTTCTTTATTTTTTCCAATACCATGAACAGACATTGGCTCTGTCAATGTGGTAACGATTTGTAACCGTGGGTTAAGTGATGATTGTGGATCTTGGAAGGCTATTTGTATACGTGGACGAATCGGGCGCAACTCTTTTGCTGTTAAGCCTGTTAACTCTTGACCTGCTAGTTTTATACTGCCTTCTGTTGCAGCCTCTAACTGAACAATGGCTCGTCCTAATGTGGTTTTTCCACAGCCAGACTCACCTACCAATGCCATTATTTTGCCTTTATGCACGCGTAAATCAACATCATCTACTGCGCGTACATAATCAGTCGTTTTACGAAATAAGCCTGTTTTAATAGGAAACCAAACTTTTAGATTATCAACACTTACCAATGCATCATTGCTTGTTTCTAATGTTTCAGAGCGTTTAAAATGACTTGGGCGAACCAAATTCTCAGGAACTGCTGCAAGTAGCTTTTTTGTATATGGATGTTTTGGATTGCTCAATAAAGTTTTTACATCACCTTGCTCTACAATCTTACCTTTTTGCATAACACCAACTTGATGTGCCATTTGAGCAACTACACCTAAATCATGTGTAATAAATAAAATGCTCATATTGGTCGTTTTTTGCAAATCTTTCATCAATGACAAAATTTCTGCCTGAACCGTAACATCAAGCGCCGTTGTCGGCTCATCAGCAATTAATAAATCTGGTTTACAAGCAAGCGCCATCGCTATCATTACTCGCTGACGCTGACCGCCCGATAGTTGATGTGGATAGTCATCGAAACGACCTTCTGCATTTTTAATCTGCACCTGCTTCATTGCTTTGATCGTTTGATCTTTTGCTTCTTGATCAGACATGCTTGGATGATGCAGTTGCAGCGCTTCAACAATCTGTTCACCTATACTGAATACGGGGTTGAGCGAGGTCATGGGATCTTGAAAAATCATGGCGATACGTGAGCCACGAATTTGTCTTAACTCATCATCTTTGAGCTTCAACATATCAACAGTTAACTGACTATCATCATCTTTATGCCAATCAAAAAGTATCTCACCTGATGGATTGGAGCTAATGCCTGCTGGTAGTAGCTGAATTACTGAAAGTGCACAGATAGATTTACCACTACCTGACTCACCCACTAAACAGTAAGTTTCGCCTTTTTTTATATCTAAACTTACATCATCCACAGCTTTGATGATTTCTTTTTTACCCACTTCTAAATGCGTTTTAATATTCTTTATTGTTAGTAGATTCATCATCTTCACAACCCACCACAAGCATATGACTCCACATATAAGGGAGAGATATTTGAGCTAGCCCTTTTAGAAAGCAACTTTACAAAAGCGCAAAAAAAGGGGGGGGTGACAAATTTAAAGGCTTTTGTTATGGTTTCTATGATTATAGCAAGCATTTTAGTCCTCACTACGTTTAGTAACGGTAGGATCAATCGCATCACGCAGGGCTTCGCCCATAAGATTATATGCAAACACAGTGAGGAAAATCGCACCACCGGGAAAGGCCGCCATCCACCAGTTGAATACTGAGGACTTAACGGCTTGATTAAGCATTTGCCCCCATGAGGGTTCATCAACCAAACCTAAACCTAAAAAGCTCAAGGTCGCTACAGCAAGGATTGCCGATGCCACACCAAAGCTGGCAGCGACTAACAATGGGGCGATACCATTAGGTAGCATATGTCTAAATAGGATTGATCGTAACGGCAAACCACTGGCTATTGCAGCTTGCACATAATCTTGTTTGCGTAGCTTTAAAAATTCTGCACGGATGTATCGTGCATAGCCTGACCACCCTGTCACGCCAATAATAATCATCATGATATATATGCTTCTACCAAAGAAAGCGACAAAGGTCAGTAATAAAAATAATACGGGAATCGCTTCAAATATTTCAACTAACCGCATACCAAACATATCAACTTTGCCAGAGAAATAGCCCATTTGTCCGCCAATAATAATCCCGAGGAACATAGCAATACCCGTTGCAATAAAGCCAATCGACATGGCAATGCGTGAGGCGTGAATCATTCTGCTTGCAACATCAGCGCCATTTTCATCCGTGCCCATAATGTGGCTTCGTTTACTATCGGACAATGGCGCTTCTAAACCTGTATCACCAAAATCACGTAAATAATCTTTAGCCGAATAAGGAATGGGGGGCAATACCATCCAGTCATATTCATTGGCTGTTTCACGGTACTTTTCATACACAATTAATTTAGGCGGTGAAACAAAAGCTTTGCCTGCAAAGCCTGCCAACATAACCAGTGTTGCGAAAATCCAAAGTTTAGTCGAAAAGGATAAACGTAGCTTCCATAATACGAGCAAGACAACAAAAGCCGTCATAACTAGTACATCCTCTGCACTAATATAACGAAGAATAGGAAAGATAATTTCACCGTTTTTACTAGCAATCAATGGCATACTATTTGCTAAAATTGGCGCAAATGCAGCAACAAATGATAATAGTATCACCCACGCCAATCCCAACCTTGCACCCCAGCCAGAAAACGCCGAGCGCAGAATTCGTCTACCGTAAGATTGATTGATTCGTGTTTGCTTCATATCAGTCATACTGAACCCTCGGGTCTACCAAGGTGTAGAGGAAGTCTGAAATAAGATAGCCAATTAGTGAGAGGATTCCACCAATCATGGTGATTGATAAAATCAATTCTCTATCACGTGCTTGCACTGCCTCAATGACAAGTTTACCCATTCCCTCAATACTAAAGATCGATTCGACAATCACCGAGCCAGCTAACAAGCCTGGAAGAATTCCTGATAAAATAGTAATCAGCGGTAATAGGCTATTACGAAAAACATGTTTCCATAAAACATCGTTTTCCGCTACGCCTTTTGCACGGGCTGTCCGTGCATAATCTGCATTTAAATTTTCTAAAATCGAAGTGCGGGTGATTTTAGCAAGCCCTGCAAAGCTACCATAAGATAGCGCAATAATGGGTAAGATTAAATGCCAGATTTTATCAAACAAGAACCCCCGTACAAATTCACCAGATTGAAATTGCATTGCGATTAATAAGCCAATACCAGCGCCTGCCATACCCAAACCACCGACACGGAAAAAGCTAAACTTTGTCCATGCAAATAAGGCAAATGTGACGGCACCTAATAGTGGTAGAAGTATCCAATTAAGCAACAATGTTTCTGGGTGAGCATTTGCCATCCAAGCGCCTAATGATGCACCCACTAAACCTGCAATAATCACGCGTAACTTAACGTTATGCCACTGACTAAACACAACAGCAGAAACAGCGCCCAACATCATAAAACCAAAGACTTTGGCAACATCAAATAAAGATGACCAATGGGGTAAAAAAGGCATACTCAATGCTTCTCGACTGGTTAAACCAGAAGTTGGAAACCAATGCCAATGTTGTACGCTAGCAAAAAAACCAATCATTAATACGCCTGCCAACATACTTGGTATGGACCATAATGCTAGCATGATAATATTGGTAGAGACATCAAACCGGCCCCCACGATCAGTCGCGGCATTCATACCAATGATGATGGCAAGTATATAAATTAGCGGGATGGTAATAACATTAAGCAATAAGGTTATCGGTAAACGTTCACCAATCAATGCACTTACAGAGCGACCATAATTAAAACTTTCTCCTAAATCTGATCCTTTAAAAAGTGAGAAGCCATTAATGTTACGATCTTTATCAAAGGTAAAACCGATAGGTGAAATATTATTAAGCCAACGCAGATATTGCACAGGCATAGGATCATCAAGTCCATAGCGTTTGTTGTAATAAGCAATCATCGCCTTTTTTTCGGCTGGTTTCATATTGCCTTCAACCAAGCCTTCTGCACTAATACCACCAGGTGCACTTGCCATAACAGCAAATACCACCATGGTGATTCCTAACAATGTGGGAATCATTAGGAGAATTCGGCGAATCAGATAGGTTAACAAGTTATTCTACTTCCTTTAGTTGTTCATTCTGTTTTTTGCCATCCTTTTGCTCATCACCAAATACGTTTTCAGCAAGCTTCTCATCTTCTGTATTGTGTTGCATTTCATCTTTAATTTTCAATTCAAGCTCTGGGTATAATTTATCTATATCTTGAATCTCGCTCAAACTTGGCATTTCGTCCAGTGATTTGAGGTTAAAGTAATCTAAAAACTGACGAGTAGTACCAAGTAGCGCTGGGCGACCAGGGACTTCTTTGTGGCCGACGATTCGTATCCAATCACGCTCTTGTAGTGTTTTAATAATATGAGAACTTACAGCCACTCCACGAACATCTTCTATTTCTGCACGGGTGATTGGCTGACGATAGATAATAAGTGCTAAAGTTTCTAGTAATGCACGAGAATATTTTGCTGGCTTTTCATCCCAGTGTTTTGTAACCCATTTTTTATAATCTTCTTTTGTTTGAAAGCGGAATCCACTTGAAACTTCAATAAGCTCAAAACCATGATCTTCAAATGATTTTTTTAGCTGATTGAGCGAAGATTTGACATCATTTCGATTGACTAAATCTTCTGGCTCAAAGAAGCCCAATAGTTGTTCTACCGTCAAAGGCTTCTCTGCACTGATAAGAATGGCTTCAAGTATTTTCTTTAGTTTATCGCTTTGCATTCAATTTATTTTCCATTACGGTCTTTCACACATATATAGAGCTTTAATTTGTCACCCCCCCTGTTTTATGCACTTTTGTAATATTTGAAGATACTACGCTACGACAAGGGAGAAATAGGTTTCTTGGTTATTCCTCTGCGCTAGCAACAGGCTTTAGGTAAATTGGTGCAAAGGCCTCGGCTTGCACCATATCAATCACTTTTAGCTTTAGCAACTCCAGCACGGCCATCAATGTTACTACGACACCCAAACGCCCTTCACTCAAATTAAATAGGCTTTGAAACTCGATAAATTCATCTCCATTTAGTCTTGATAATACGTGCGTCATACGTTCACGGATGGATATTTCTTCGCGCTCAATTTCGTGATGCTTTTTCATATCAACACGCTTGAGAATATCTTGAAATGCTAATAATAGCTCCTTCATATCGACTTCAGGTTCGGGCTTTTCTTTATCCTCCCTTATCACCTCTACATCCACGTCAGAATTATCACGCCCCTGACGAGGTAGTTCGTCAATATCAGTAGCGGCCTGCTTAAAACGCTCATATTCTTGCAAACGTCTGACCAGTTCTGCACGAGGGTCTACCTCTTCTTCCACCTCTTCGTGACGAGGTAATAACATTCTGGATTTTATCTCTGCCAACATAGCTGCCATCACTAAATATTCTGCAGCCAAATCAAGATTAACGGTGCGCATCAGTTCGACGTATTCCATATATTGTCGGGTGATTTCGTAAATCGGAATATCGAGAATATCTAAGTTTTGACGACGTATTAGGTAGAGTAACAAATCAAGCGGCCCTTCAAAGGTTTCAAGAAAAACCTCCAAAGCATCCGGTGGAATATAAAGATCTTCAGGCGGGGCAGAAATTTCTTCGCCCTGCACAATAGCAAAGGGTAGCTCACCTTGGCTGGGTGCCGAATAGTGTAATTCCCCTTGCTTATCTTTATCTTCCATTTTATTCATTTATTTCTATAACCATGGAACATTCTAAAGATCGTTGCTCAACTTATACAAACCGCATTGCCTCTACGACATCATCTAAAGTCTCTCTGGCCACCTCTCGTGCCGCTTCACTGCCCTCATCAATGATAGCTCTTACTGCTGAGCGATCATTTTCAAAGTCTCTTGCTCGCTCACGTATTGGCTCCATCTCTGCTTGAATAGCATCTATCAAGGGTTTTTTACATTCCAGACAACCAAATGACGCCGCTCGGCAACCTTCGTTTACCCACATTAGTGTTTTATCATCAGAGTAAACCTTATGTAGTTCAAAAACAGGACATTTATCAGGATCACCAGGGTCTGTTAAACGTACACGTGCTGGATCTGTTGGCATTTTACGGATTTTTTCATCAAGCACATCAGGATCTTCACGCAACGCTATCGTATTACCGTAAGATTTAGACATTTTTTGCCCATCTAAACCTGGCATTTTTGATGCTTTGGTTAGTTTGGCTTCTGGCTCTGGCAGGATAATTTTACCCATACCTTCTAGATAACCAAATAGGCGCTCGCGATCACCGACAGAAATATTTTGCTGAGACTCTAGCAATGCTTGCCCTACTTCTAGTGCTTCATCATCGCCCTGCTCCTGATAGCGCTTTCTTAAATTCCGATATAACTTGGAATCTTTTTTACTCATTTTTTTGATGGCTTCTTCAGCACGCTTTTCAAAATCAGCTTCACGACCATAGATATGATTAAAACGACGCGCCACTTCACGCGTTAGCTCTATGTGTGCCACTTGATCTTCACCCACAGGAACCATATCGGCTTTGTAGAGCAAAATATCAGCAGATTGTAGAAGCGGATAACCTAAAAAACCGTAGGTGGCTAAATCTTTCTCACGCAATTTTTCTTGCTGATCTTTATAGGTTGGCACACGCTCTAACCAACTCAGCGGTGTAATCATCGACAGTAATAAATGCAATTCAGCATGTTCTGGCACTTGAGATTGTAAAAATATGGTTGCTGAGCTAGGGGCTATCCCTGCTGCTAACCAATCAATCACCATATCTTCCACATGTATTGGCGTATCACTAGGATTATCGTAATGCGTAGTTAATGCATGCCAATCTGCCACGAAGAAAAAACATTCGTAGTTTAATTGCATTTCTACCCAGTTTTTTAACACACCGTGATAATGACCTAAGTGGAGCTTTCCTGTCGGGCGCATACCGGATACGACACGCTGATTTTGAGGGATATTTGTTGCCATAGTTTATTTATATAATAATTTTAGAAAAATAAGGAGTTAATAGATTGTAAAAAGAACCCGATAATTGGGTTCATGATGCTACTTAACACACCAAAATAAAGTAAACCTATCACAATAAAGAAACCGTAAGGCTCAATCTTATCGAGAACATCAGAAACTGATGGAGGAACAAAACCGGCTAATACTTTGCTGCCATCCAATGGTGGAATAGGAAATAAGTTAAATACAAATAATACGAGGTTAATAATAATACCTGCGTTAGCCATTGCCATTAAGCCTTTAGCAATATTAACATCAGACACTAACGTCGCAAGCTTTAGGAAAACCACCCACATTATTGCCATAACCACATTTGCTAAGGGGCCAGCTGCTGCCACGATTGCCATATCACGACGCGGGTGCCTAAGGTTTTGCGCATTAACAGGTACGGGTTTTGCCCAACCAAATGCAAAGCCAGAAAGCAAAACCATTGCTATTGGTACAACAATAGTTCCGATAGGGTCAATATGCTTTATCGGATTTAAAGTCAATCGCCCCAATATTCTTGCAGTTCCATCACCTAGCTTATTTGCTACCCAACCATGAGCAACCTCATGCACAGTAATTGCAAATATCACAGGGATAGCCCAAACAGCGATGGTGTAAATTATTTTTTCTATGTCCATTTTATTTTTATCTTTTCCTAATCTAGAGATATTTCATATTTTTTAATGTTGAGTCAGCCAATCAGTATCACCTAGCCCTTGTCTCAATATTTCTGGCACACCATCTATCAAACTCACAACAGTTGTCGGCTTGTGCCCGCAGAAGCCACCATCTATAATCAAATCAACCACACCTTCGAGCTTGAGACGTATTTGATATGGGTCAGTCATCGGATATTCTTCACCTGGCATGATTAATGTGCTCGACATTAGTGGCTCATCGAGCTCTTCAAGTAAAGCAGAACACACCGCATTATCAGGTACACGTAGACCTATAGTTTTACGTTTAGGATTAAGTAGACGCTTAGGCACTTCACGGCTTGCTTGCATAATAAATGTATAGGGGCCAGGTGTGAGTGTTTTCATTAATCGATAATTCATATTATCTACAACCGCGTACTGAGAAATTTCAGACAAATCACGACAGACCAACGTAAAGTTATGGTTTTTATCAAGTTGACGAATCATACGAATCTTATCGACAGCTTTTTTATCACCTAAGTGACAACCTATCGCATAACTCGAATCCGTCGGATAAATTACTACCCCACCCTTCTTTATAATCTCAACAGCTTGTTGAATTAAACGCTTTTGCGGATTATCTGGATGTATTTCAAAAAATTGGCTCATAAAACTACTAACTAAAAGAGTTAAGCGTTAAAATACGCTATTCTACATCACGAGTCGCCTTAGGGCATATAACTACAATGAAGTTTTTGCTGGATTTTTTCCCCGTTGTTCTATTTTTTATCGTTTATAAGTTTTTTGGTGATTTACCACCACAACTTATTGAAAGTGCAAATAGCCTGCCTTTTGTTTCTCTTGACCCTAAAGAGCCCAAAGATGCTATATATTTTGCAACACTAACCATCATCATAGCGACACTTGTTCAAAATATCGGACATTGGATTGCTTTTAAAAAATTAGAAAAAATGCATATAATTTCACTTGGCATTTTAATTGTTTTTGGCACTCTTACACTCGCCTTTAAAGATCCTTTATTTATTAAATGGAAAGTTAGTGTCTTTAACTGGGTTTTTGCCATTGTTATTATTGGCAGTCAATTTATTGGAAAGAAACCTTTAATTGAGCGCATGATGTCTCATGCGATTGAAGTTCCCAAAAACATATGGAGAAATATCAATTTCACATGGGGAGTATTTTTTGCCTTTGTTGGGCTTGTAAATATATATGTTGCCTACAATTATAGTGAAGAAATTTGGGTAGATTTTAAGCTCTTTGGAGTTTTGGGAATGACAATTGTCTTTATGATCGTACAGGGTATCTACCTTGCAAAACATGCCGTAGATATAGATGCGGATAAAGATGATACTAATATTAAGGAAGACATATAATGCTTTATGCAATAATTTCTGAAGATACTGAAGATAGTTTAGAAAAACGTTTATCAGTACGTCCTGCCCATGTTGACCGTCTGCAACAACTAAAAGCAGAAGGTCGTTTGATATTAGCAGGCCCACATCCCGCAATTGATAATGAAGACCCAGGAACTAACGGGTTTACTGGCAGTCTTATTGTTGCCGAGTTTGACTCATTGGAAACAGCACAACACTGGGCTGACGCCGATCCCTATATAAGTGCTGGTGTATATAAACATGTAACTGTAAAACCATTTAAAAAAGTATTACCATAAGACTTAAATAACAGAAATTAGATTTTTTTGACTAATATTATAATTTTTCACAAAGGATACGTAGAATGAAAATTAATAAAAAAACAATTCTAGCAACTGCACTCATCAATTTAGCATTTGGAACATCAATGCTCTTTGCTGATGGAGAGCAGACTACTGATACTGATACTGATACCGTTATCGCTACTGTTAATGGCGATAAAATAATGAAAAGCACGCTTGATGGTTATCTAGCTATTTTAAATAAATCGGGCAAAAAAGTTGCAAACAAGCAAGCCGCTATTGATGATTTAGTGGCGACAGAAATTGCCCTTCAAGAAGCACGAAAAAGTGATATTTTAGAGCGTCCTGCGACAAAAAAACTCATTAAAGATTACACACGAAATGTTTTACTTAAGACATGGACAAAGGAAAAAGTAGGATCATTTAACATTAGTGACGATGATATTAAATCTGCCTACGACGAACGTGTAACTAAACTGGCAGGTAAAGAATACAATGCTCGTCATATCCTTGTAAAAACAGAAGATGAAGCTAAAGCTATTATAAAAGAACTTAAAGATGGTGCTGACTTTGAAAAATTAGCTAAAGAAAAATCAACAGGACCATCAGGTTCAAATGGTGGCTCACTTGGTTGGTTCAAATCTCAAACGATGGTTCCCGCTTTTGCTAATGCGGTAAAATCAATGTCAAAAGGTAATATTTCAAAAGAACCTGTAAAAACACAATTTGGCTACCATATTATAAAAGTTGAGGATATTCGTGATACAAAACTGCCCACGTTAGAATCAATGAAAACCCAGCTTAAACGAGTTATTGCTCAAAAGAAGATGTTAGCTTACATGTCTGATTTGAGAAAAAATGCAGATGTGAAAATCACTTTACCAAAAGAGCCAGAAGCTAGCCAAACAACGGATAAAACTAAAAAAGAGAACTAAAAAATGATAAAAGATTGGGAAGCGTTTTTAACTGAGAAGAATACTGAATTTAAAACTATAAATAACTCAGCAGAAATGCTTTTTGATCTTTCTGAACAAGGGCTTATTAAAGTCAGTGGTGAAGATGCAGAATCATTTTTACAAAACCAGTTAACCAACGACATTCACAAAGTAACCGAAACAACCCATCAAGCCAGTGCTTGGTGCAATCCTAAAGGTCGTATTATTGCGAATTTTCAAATATTTATGCGGGGTGGATACTACTATTTATCACTTTCTGCCGACCTAGTTGAACAGGTTATTAAAAAATTACGTATGTATGTAATGATGTCTAAAGTCACTATTGATGATTTAAGCGGAAATATGCTACATATAGGCTACAAAGGTAATTTACAAAAGCTTTTAACAGATGATGTACCAGAATCTCCTAATCAAACTCTCCAGTATAATAATTTAAGCATTCTTAGACTTGCTGATAGCGAACCTCGCTATGAAATATTTACGGATAATATAAACGATGCAAAACAACTATGGGAGCAGTGTGAGACTCACGCAACTACCATTAACAACAATGGTTGGAACTACCTAAATATAGTTGCAGGACTTCCTAATATTACTAAACCAAGTTCTGAAGCTTGGGTTCCTCAAATGGTGAATTATATTGCCATTGGTGGCGTTGACTTTAAAAAGGGGTGCTACCCTGGGCAGGAAATTGTTGCCAGACTAAATTACCTTGGTAAAAGCAAACGACGTATGTATCGCTTAAAAATTGGCTGGAACAATGATAGTAACAACCTACCTAACATAGGTGATGCCATCGCAAGTGATACTGATAAAAACGCAGGAAAAATACTTAATACTGCTATTAGCCCTTCTGGTGATATTGAGGCATTAGCAATTATGAAGATTGCTGAAACAAACTCCACCCTGACACTAACCAATAATTCGGAAGCTAGCATCACTCTTCTTGATCTCCCTTATTCTATGGATGATGAGTAAGCAAAACGTATTACTAATCCATGGTATCTTGATGAACCCCTTGGAAATGCGTTTTTTAGGGTGGCAACTTGAAAAATCTGGCTTTCATGTACATTATATTTTCTACCGGTCGGTATTAAAGACCCCCCTAGAAAATGCTCATGTTATTCATAATAAAATCAAAAAACTAAAGCTTAAACAATTACATATTGTAGCTCATAGCTTAGGTGGCTTAATCTCAATGCACCTATTTAATCAGTTTGATGATACCCCTGATGGTAGAGTAGTCATGCTTGGCTCTCCCGTGAATGGCGGGAGTTATATTGCTAAGAAAGTACAAAATTGGCCCATTATCTCCCCTTTACTTGCTAAAAGCATGCATAACGCCTTATCAGGAAAGGATATTCCTAAATGGACAACTAAAAGAGAATGGGGAATGATTGCGGGCACTAAAAGCGCTGGACTAGGCCTGTTCACGGGAGGCCTTCCAAGCCTCAGTGATGGCACCGTTTTACTTGAAGAGACATACCACAAACAACAGACTGCCCATATCACTGTAAATACTTCACACTCTGGGCTACTCTTTTCTAAACAGGTAGCAAAGCTTACAAGTAATTTTTTAAATTCAGGTGAGTTTTAAACTTTACGCCTATCATAGACTGAACTCTATTTTATTTTACCAACAAATCATGGCTTGGCTTATAAACCTTCGTCTCAACATCAAACACACTTAACAAAGTATGTGATAAATTATCATGCGAAGTCTTTTGTGCACTGTTATTTCGCATAGTAGCGATATCAATATTATTATCTTCTATATATTTCTCGGAAAACCACGATAGCATTGGCACGTGCGTCTGTACTTTAGGAGCTAAAAAATAAGGAAGCCCATGTAAATAAACTCCATTTTCACCCAGTGATTCTCCATGATCTGAAGCATAAATTAAAAATGTATCATGGGCACTTTGTTTATCTTTAAGGTAATTTATCAACTGACTTAGTACGTGATCAGTATATAAAATTGTATTGTCGTAAGTATTTACAATCTCCTGATCCGTACATTCTTGAGGAGAAGACTTTTTACAGGAAGGCTCAAAAACAGAAAATTCATCAGGATAACGTTTATAGTATTTTGGCCCATGACTACCCAATGTATGCAATACAATTAATATATCTTGTTTACTGTTGGTTTTACTAAGTGCTTCGTCCATTTTTTTAATTAACACTTCATCAAACTCTTCACCATCAGAATAAAATTGCGATAAAGGATCAGGATTTTTACGTATATTAATTTCACCTGTACGCTCGCAAACCCCCTTACAGCTGGAGTTATTATCTATCCAAATTACCTCAACCCCTGATTTTTCTAAAATATCAAGACTATTAGTTTGTAAAGACGCCTTCACAGGAGAATAGTCAGTACGATCTAGCAATGAAAACATACAAGGTACCGAATAGGCAGTCGATGTTCCACATGAAGATGTATTTTTATAATAAAGAATAGACTCTTTTTTAAGCTTTGGATTTGTTTCTCGATCATATCCATTCAATGAATAATTTTTTGCCCGAGAAGTTTCACCTACTACCATTACACCAATAATACGCTGTGTGGTACGTTTATTTTGCTTTGCATCTTCGCCAATTATCTTTAAGGGCTCTTTATGTTTTCTCTGTTCACTTTTCACGTAACCCTTAATGGAATCAATAGCATATAAAGGAGTAAGATAGACACGTAAATCTCTATTTTCTCGAGAAAAGTAGGTCGTATACTTAAAATTCATCATAATCAGCGCAACCACAATGACCCCAAGACCAAAAATATAAATAAGCCTAGTAGCCAACTCTTTGAATAAGTTTTTATATGAAATTTTTACCCATAGAACAAAAAAAGAGGGTAGTACCCCATATAGAAATATATGTTTTATTAAAGGATAAGATAAAAGCTCCGTTGCTTCTTGCTGATTGTTATCTTTGATAGTTTCAATAGTATTCCTTACCATATCAATATCAAAAATAACGCCTATCTCTTGCGTAAAATAACTTAATGTTGCGGCAAATAATAATAAAATTATTACTAGTGATTTTAGAATGTATTTTTGACCAACAACAAACAATAACAACGCAATCACCATAATCATGACAGCATAGATTGTTACGGCATAGCCACCACCTTGAAAAGTAGTAAGGTCAAGCCTCTCTGAAAGCTTTGAAAAGAAAACTTGGTTATTTAGTAATGCAATAAAAACTGAAACCAATAAAATAAGCTTAGCTGAGGATATTTTTAACCTAAACACGATTATTACCTGAATTAAAAAGCCTGTATTTTACAGATAAATTATGAAATTACATTTTTTATCTTTATTTCTCTTTATTTTTGAACTTTTGTACCATTAGCAAACTTTCTATAGTGTGGATTGAAGGGTAATTTGTTATCCTAGGCTATCATTTTTACCATTTACCAAAGTATTCCCCCAGAGTAAACGTATGAAACCCGTATTCGCCCTTGTTGGCCGTCCTAATGTCGGCAAATCTACCCTATTTAATCGTCTAACTAAATCACGAGATGCATTGGTTGCCGACTTTCCAGGGCTTACACGTGATCGTAAATATGGCCAAGGAGTATTAGGTGCTGATAGCCAAGAAGGTAATGAAGGTCGAAGCTACCTCGTTATCGATACAGGTGGATTAAGCGGAGATGATGTCGGCATCGATGAATACATGGCGGCACAAACATGGCTGGCGGTTGATGAGGCTAGCACCGTGTTATTTTTGGTAGATGGCCGAGAAGGATTAACCGCAGCAGATCACCTTGTGGCCGATAGATTAAGACGTGCAGGTAAAAATGTATTCTTGGTGGTGAACAAGATTGACTCTGTTGACCCAGACCAAGCCATGGCTGAATTTTATCAACTAGGCTTTAAAGAAGTCTACGCTATCGCTGCTTCTCAAGGTCGTGGTGTCACTCAGATGATTAAAAGCCTGCTTGAAACATTCCCAATTATTGAAGAAGAAACCATCCCCGAAGAACACGCAGACAGTATTCGCATCGCCTTTGTCGGCAGACCCAATGTAGGAAAATCCACGCTCATCAATCGCATTATGGGTGAAGAGCGCGTAGTCGCATTTGACCAACCTGGTACAACACGCGACAGTATTTATGTGCCTTTTGAGCGAGATGGTCAAAAATACACACTCATCGACACCGCAGGAGTACGCCGCAAAGCAAAGGTTAAAGAGGCAATAGAAACCTTTAGTATTATCAAAACACTTTCTGCTATCGAAAATGCTCACGTTGTGATTATGTTGCTCGACGCACACGAGACCATTACCGATCAAGATGCACACCTTCTTGGCTTAATATTAGATGCTGGTCGATCATTAGTGATTGCCATTAATAAATGGGATAACCTTAGCGAATATCAACGCGATCAAATCAAAGTGAAATTAGAAGTAAAACTGCCCTTTTTAGATTTTGCAGACAAGCATTTTATATCTGCATTACACGGAACAGGTGTGGGACATTTATATAAATCGGTTCATGAAGCCTATGATTCAGCCATGCTCAAAGTTTCGACTGCTCGTATGACCAGAATGCTACAAACAGCAACAGATGCACACCAACTCCCTATTGTTGCTTCACGCCGAATCAAATTACGCTACGCACATCAAGGTGGTAGCAACCCATTCACAATCATTATTCATGGCAATCAAACCAAGCGCATACCGGGTAGTTATAAACGTTATTTGATGAATTACTTTCGTGAAACATTAAAACTAAAAGGCACGCAAGTTAGGTTAGAATTTAAAACAGGCGACAACCCGTTTGAAGGCAATGAAAAGCGCGCCAAGCTCTCGCCTTCTGAAATGTATCGTCAAAATAAAAAGAACCCGCATAAAAAATCAGTAAAGAAAAGTAAGAAGCGTAAGTAAAAGTATCTGTAAAAAAGTAGAACTTATAGCAGTATAATAGGACTAATAATAAGCGTTTTAGGGGGAGATTTTTTGAAATATTTTAAACTTATTGCAACTGCTTTTTTGGCTATGCTAGCCATATCACTATCAACCACTGGCTATGCAAAACTACCCATCGGCATGAATACTAATGAGATTCAACACGTTGACTCTAGCGTGCCGTTTATCAATGTTTTCAAAATGGCAATGCCCTTTAGAGATGCTAAAAAACTCACTAACGGCAATGTAATCTTTGATAAAGACGGCTGGCCAAGAGACTTAAAAGGCGGTCAAGCAGGAAGTTATATGCTTCATTGGTTACCCGCAGGCACTTTACCTGAAGGTAACTACACGGTTCTTTATGAGGGCGAAGGTCAGCTAAGCTATGAAAGCAAAGGGGGAGATGTTCGTATTGTTCATTCCTCTGCAGGAAAAGACATTATCAATATCCGCTCTGGCAATGATAAATTCATTCAAGTGGCGCTCATCATAAAACGCTCTAACCCTCGCAACTATTTACGTAATATTCGTGTACTACTCCCAGGCGGCATTTGTGCCAACAATCCGTTTAAACGCGTTAATGGTGCAAACCAGTGTCGTGGCAATTATCTTTCATTTGAAAAACACCACGAGCAACTTATCTTCAACCCTGATTACCTTAACTTTATGAAAGACTTTAAAGTCATTCGTATGATGAATATATCAGGTATTACGCGCAATCCAATCCGCCGTTGGGAGCAAATGCCTCACATGAGAAAAGCAACCTGGGCAGGCTACGAAGGTGTGCGTGGCGCACCATTGGAAGTTATGGTTAAACTAGCCAATATATTAAACCGTGATGCTTGGTTTAATATTCCACACGCTGCTGATGATAATCTTGTTCACCAATATGCAAATTATGTGACTCGCAACTTACGCCCAAACCTAAAAGCCTATATCGAATATACCAACGAGACATGGAATACGGTCTTTATGCAAACCCATTACACCAAACAAATGGGACATAAATTAGGGCTAGATAAAGATCCAAACCAAGCAGGCTATAAATATTATTCTCAGCGCTCTGTCGAGATATTCAAAATATTTGAACAAGCCTTTAGAGGCACGCAAAGATTAGTACGTGTAATGGGTGTATGGTCAGCTAATCGCTATATGACACCTGTTGTGATGGAACATAAAAATGCCTATAAACACGTTGATGCAATGGCGATTGCTCCCTACTTCTTCGTTCATGCGAAAGCTTTGGCGGGTGTAAATAGTGTACCCAGTGTTTTCGCTTTATTAAAAGATGACAAGAAAAACCCCTACTCCATGAACAACGTCTACAAAATGATTGAACAACAGATGAAGTTTGCAAAAAAATATAGGGTAAATCTCATAGCTTACGAAGGCGGACAACACCTCACTGATCCAAAAGCACGTTCAACAAAAAGTAACCCCAACCAATTTTTGATCGGCGCAAACCGTGTTCATACCATGGAAAAATTCTATATAGAGTTTTTGCAAAATTGGGATCGAATTACAGGTGGGTCGTTATTTGTTGCTTTTTCCGCACCAAGAACTTGCCAGTTTTATGGTTGCTGGGGAATCAAAGAATATTTAAATCAGCCTGATGCTAAAACACCTAAGTACCGTGCTTTAAAGCGATTCTTTTAAGGAATTCCTGATTAAGTCGATTAGAACTTAAGAAAATACAAAAGTGGCAAAAACAAGGGGGGTGACAAAATTAAGCCTCTTACACTCACAATTTATAATTAAAAGAAATCAATGACCGAATCCACCCTTTTCATCTTCCTATTTGCTATTGCCATAGGTGCCTATGTGCAAACAGTCACGGGCTTTGCGATGGGCCTCATCATTATGGGGATTACGGCCTCATTACAGCTCATGCCTATTTCTTTTATTGCCGCGGTTATCAGCTTAACGGCGTTGACTAATATCATACTGGCTATCCATAAAGACCATGCTCATATTAATTGGAAAATCATTCGTATTGTTATGCTTGGCTTTATACCTGCGGTTTTCGTGGGGATTTTCTTACTCTATTATTTAGACCAAACCTCGACACAATTTTTACAGCAAATGCTAGGCTTAGTCATAATTATCGGCGGCATTCTACTCACATTAAAACCAAACCCTATAAACACAACCCCAACAGCAATCACTTCGATAATAGTTGGCATTGCGGGAGGTCTTATGGGTGGGCTTTTCAGTACTAGTGCACCACCGCTTATCTTTTATTTATATAAACAAAAACTTGAATTAAAGGTTATAAAAAATACACTACTTGCAATATTTATGATTGGTTCAATCATACGGATAACAACCATTAGCATTCAAGGCTATATTACCCTAGACATCATGCTCTTCACTCTTTATAGCCTACCGGTGGTATTTTTATTCACATGGCTAGGAAAAAAGTACCCACCCTCACTAAGTGATATTAATATGCGCCGCAGTGCCTTCATACTGTTAATTGTATTGGGAGTTTCCACAATCTTAACTGCGTGACCTGAAAATTAGATCATTAAAAGAATCTCTGATTAACCCAGCTGAGTTCAACTAGGTTATTCAGAGCTTCCTTAAACAAAACCAATTATTTTTTTAGAAAACCATAGTGGTTAAGAAAAGATAACATATGTGGCCGCTTCTTCACTTTCACCACTTTTGCAGACTGCTCGGACCAATCAGAAACACGCTGATTATCACTACGTGACTGATAATACTTCCGTACCTGTTTGTTATAAGCATCAATATTATCTCCAACCTTTTCAACATCATAACTATCAGTATGTAAGATGGTAGAAATAGGAAAACGAGGCTTAACATCAGGGCTACTATCAGGCCACCCTAAGCACATTCCAAACACTGGATACACTTGCTCTGGAAGCTCAATAAGATCAGCAATTAATTGAGGATCATTGCGAATACCACCAATAAAAACACCGCCTAGACCCAATGATTCAGCTGCTAAAAGGAAGTTTTGAGCTGCAAGTGCAACATCAACAGTCGCGGCAATAAAGTGCTCTGTATACCCTTCTAGCTTGCCTAATTGTTGCTTTTCACACGCTACTTCAACACGTTTAAGGTCAGCACAAAATATTAAAAACTCGGGTGCATCGCTTACATATTGTTGGCCACCTGCTGCTCTTGCTATTTGCTCTCTGTGATCTTTATTGGTAATTCTTACTATCGAATAAGCCTGTATAAAACTAGAAGATGCAGCAGCTTGCCCACAAGATACAAGCTTTTCTAACAATTCCAACTTAATTGGGTCATCCTTAAAACTGCGAATAGAACGATGAGATAACATGAGTTCTAGTGTCGAATTAGATGTCTGATTCATAGTCATAAGTTTACTCACAGTGATTCAAGATAATTAAGGAAACACTGATCAAGTCCAATAAATTCTGGCAACGCCAAGTTTCCAAGTTCGAGGCATTTGTTTTTTGCATAGTTATTCTATGGTAAAAACAAATAACAAAGAAATTGGGAACTTGGCTAAGCCCCGATAGGGCTGGCTTACAAAGCATCACCTCCGTTGTTATAATTTTCCCGAATGGAGCAACCATTCTGAAAAATTATGCCTAGGATATGATGCCTTTTAAGCCAGCAGAATTTTATTGGACTTAATCAGTGTTTCCTTAAGGATATTAGATAAAAAAATAGTACAAAGCCAAGGCTATTTTATAAAAATTGTTTGCTATAAAATAACATGGAAAGGAAAAGGAATTAAATATGATCATAATGTATGGCATCAAAAACTGTGACACGGTCAAAAAAGCACGTAAGTTTTTAGAAGATAATAATATTGAATACGAATTTCATGACTTTAGAGAAGATGGACTAAACCCCATTCAACTACGTGCATGGCTTAAAGAGCTGGGATGGGAAAAACTTATCAACAAACGTAGTACAACATGGCGCAATCTACCTGATGAAACCAAAGAAAATATGGATGAAACATTAGCAATGGTTGTGGCTGAGCAGCAACCAACAATCATTAAACGTCCTGTACTTGAGCTAGCTGATAAAGTTATGATTGGCTTTTCTGAAAAAACCTATCAATCACTTTTGTAGAATTATCTTATGTCAAAAACGCTCGATCTTGCTAAAGCACTTATCTCTCGCCCTTCTGTAACTCCCGACGACAAGGGCTGTCAACAGTTACTCATTAATCACTTAGAACCTTTAGGCTTTAAAATAGAGAAACTGCGTTTTGGTGAAGGTGATGATGCGGTAGACAATATCTGGCTACGTAAAGGGACAGAAGCCCCTTTATTTTGTTTTGCAGGACACACTGATGTTGTACCAACGGGCCCACTTGAAAGCTGGCAGAGCCACCCGTTTGATGCTGTTGAGCGTGACGGAAAGTTTTACGGGCGCGGAACGGCTGATATGAAAGGTAGCATTGCAGCTTTTACCATTGCTTGCCAACGATTCATTACAGACTATCCTGATCATAAAGGCTCTATCTCATATCTCATCACTAGTGATGAAGAAGGCCCAGCACACAATGGCACCGTAAAAGTTATCGAAACTTTAGAAGCTCGTAATGAAAAAATCGATTGGTGTTTAGTAGGTGAGCCATCATCAACCGACAAAGTGGGGGATGTGATTAAAAATGGCCGACGCGGATCTCTGGGCTGTACCCTAAAAATTATTGGCAAACAAGGTCACGTAGCCTATCCTCACCTGGCGAATAACCCAATCCACCTTGCTGCACCCATGTTAGCAGAACTTACAGCCATGCAATGGGATAAAGGGAATGATTTCTTCCCGCCGACTACATTTCAGGTTTCAAACTTAAATTCTGGCACAGGCACTACTAATGTCATCCCTGGTACTTTGGAGATGATTTTCAACTTTCGCTTTTCCACTGAGATTACACCTGAAGAACTACAAACACGTGTTGAAGCCTTGCTTAATAAGCACAAACTGAATTATGAAATAAACTGGGCACTATCAGGTATGCCATTTTTAACCGATAAAGGAGACCTTGTTACCGCTGCAGTAACAGCAATTAAAGATGTAACAGGACTAGATACAGAACTATCAACGAGTGGCGGCACATCAGATGGTCGTTTTATTGCACCAACAGGTGCCCAAGTATTAGAACTTGGCCCAACCAATGCAACTATTCACCAAATTGATGAATGTGTAGGTATTGATGAATTAGACACTCTGGAAGATATTTATTACAAGATATTAGAGGGACTTTTAGCTACATAATACTCATTTTGTCACCCCCCTTCTTTTTTGCCATTTTGTAATTTGTAACGTTAATTATTAATTACAAAATAGATAATTGGACTCCCTCACCCTTAATTGGGGTGAGTTAAACTGAAGTTTTCCCAAACGAAAGCAGAAAGGAGTCCTAGTTATGAAAGATACCATCG
>Ga0256840_1000753_pt1 | contig 32425 bp, 30 predicted proteins | sample 355202metaG_FD_185969 | JGI IMG/M metagenome (GOLD analysis project Ga0256840, IMG submission 185969) | Hydrothermal vent microbial communities from Mid Atlantic Ridge, Atlantic Ocean - 355-202 | ecosystem: Environmental > Aquatic > Marine > Hydrothermal vents | place: Atlantic Ocean: Mid...
ACAGGATAAGTACAACCTGAAAAAGAGAGAAGTAATACTAAAAAATTAAGTCGAATTAGATATTTTTTCATGCTAACCTCTTGTTTAATCTCAAACATTATATAATGACTAATCTTAATATATAACAATTATTTATAAATAAGGAAATATGTGAACAAAACAATACAAGCTTTTTTAATTTTTCTCGTCATTTTAGTTGGTGTTTTTATTGGCTTCCAAATTAAAAAGACCTCATTGGTGGACAATAAAGTGCTAACCATGCCTGTAATCCCAGCGATTTACAAAGATATAAGTTTACATATTCCTAAATATCTTTGTGAACAACAGATTGACCATAGCCAAGAGCATCTAACAAACCGAAAAGAACCTACGAATAAAAATGAAAAAATCATAAAATATTTTGAAGATTTTCATGCGAACAAACAGGGTAAAAATAATGAAGTGTATGAAAAAAATGGTACTGTTTATCTCAATATAAATGGTCAAATTCAAACGATTGCTTCTCATGGAGTCAAGCATCATGCAGTACCTATGATGCCTAAGCTTTCTGCTTCAAAACGTTTTATCTCTTACACTTTATGCAATGACAAAAATAACAGTTGTGACATGATAGTCAAAGAGATAGCGTCTAAAAGAGAAATTGTTTTAGAGGGTGCAAAAGAGCTAAATTGGCATTCTGGCATGGACATATTGCTTTATGCTCTAAGCAAAGAAGATACAGAGCATAATAGCATTGAGAGTGAAGTTTATCTTTATGATGCACAGGGAATGCACCTAACACAATTAACACAGAGTAAAGAGTTTGTAGAGATAAATCCTATATTTTCAGAAGAGGGCGATGTTATCTATTGTGAAGAGGCTAAAAGTAAAAAGTTGCTTTATTTTGCATTATGGGCGAAGCAAAGAGATAAACATATATCTGCTACTAAATTTTACAAAACAGCCAATGACTCCCTTAGTATCGAAGAGATAAAAAAGCGTTCCAATCTTTTTATGCCAATAGACAAAGATGAAAGATTTTCTGAAAAAAACATGAGCTATTGGATTGAGTTTGAACTCAAAAAAGATACAGCATCAGGACAATACTCTACCACAACCTATCCTTTTTTGTTTAATCAAAACTCATTTACTCAAAAGCAATTAACGCTTAAAAATCCAATAGAAATAATGGTTTATCCTTATGATAAAAACTATATATTTAACTTTAGCTATGAAGCAGGTGTGGATGCAACTCATTATTATTTTCGCTTAAAGTCTTATGTTCTAAAATCTCCATTTTCACAAGGAATTTTAAAAATAGAGCCAAGAAAAAAACAATCTTATGAACCTATTTATCCACAACGTTATACCTTTAGTAAAAACCAACTTATTTACAAACTTCTCTCTGCCATTGTCATAGGCATGATACTCATGTCAGCACTCTACACAGCTATTATGTATGTTTCTCGTCGTCAAAAAGAGTTTATCTACTATACGCTGATGCAAGTGTCTATGGCACTTTTACTATTGACTTCTTTTAGAGGGCTTTTTTTCTCTCAAAACTATCTAGGAGAACTTTCGCTAGTTGTTGCCTTTTTTGCCACACTTTTTACTAAATCATTTTTGAAAACGAGACAATATTTGCCCAAAATGGACATGCTTCTAAATGCCTATTTAGTACTCATCATTGCTGATATGGTTTGGATATTTGAACCCCTTTTAATGCATTATGGACTTTATGAATTTTTCGGAATGCTTTATCTTATTATTGCAATAATACGCATTAAAGATGGATTTAAACCTGCATGGTTTTTTCTATTTGGATGGATAGGATTACTTTTAGCAATTTTTGTGCAAGACTATTTTCATTTTCCTCCATTTACCATGTTTGTAGGTGTCTTTGTAGAAGCTGTCATGTTGGCTTGGGGCTTGGTTTATGTTAGTGGGTTTGGGGTGAAGTCGAAATGAAAAGGATAAATAAAATGAAAACATTATTAGGATTAGGACTATTGAGTCTACTTATATTTACAGGCTGTTCAAACAAACAAGTTAAAGTTGTTGATGAGAATGGAAAAGCTGTTCAAGGGGCATTGGTTATTTCAGAACAACAAAAATACATCATGCAATCATGGAAACTTTCAGCCCATTTCACGGACAAAGAAGGAAAAGCTGATGTTGTTTCAGATAGGGGATATGTATTTTCAAAGGCACATCATATTTTAGTAGATAACTATCTTAAAGAAACAATAAAACTCTATAGTCTCGGTCACAAGAAAACAATAGGCATAAAAGAAAAAACCATTACCCTAATTGACGACTTAGATAACAGAAAGAAAACACAAAGAGTTCCTCTAAGTATTTGTAAAGACAGTACTGTCTCTTTCAGCCCATCTAATGCTACGTTCATAGTCAATTCAAAAACTAAAAGCTTAATTCCAAGTACTAAGTTCTACTTTGAAAAAGGTAATGCTTCAGACAAACATTCTCAACTAATATCCACTTATGGTAGACTGGCTTTTTATTGTCAGAACAAGAATAAATTTAACAAAATATATCTTAAGTTTTTAGGAATACGTCCTATTCTCAGTGAAAGACGAAAACTCTTAATGCCAATTCACGTAAGCTCTTTAGAAAACACTTCCTTAGATACTTATATTGAACCTAGTGTAATCGAACCAATGAATAAAGATACTTTTTACATACGTTCATTGAGTAAAAAAAATAAGCCAAGTATCTCGGCAGATAAAAACATAAATGAAAAACTTAAAAATTTCAACAAAGAACTTCCTGAGGGAAATGAACATACACAAGCCTTATTTGACTATGTACTTAGGGCTGTTGAGTTGGATAAGTAATTGTGAAAAGCCAAAAATATTACAGTTTTGATATTTGATGAGGGATTTTCTTCTTTAATTCCAGCTGATGCTGTAGCTATTAGAGGGTATCGAAATTAAAAGGATATATTCATGAAAAAACTACTACTGTTACTCCTACCAAGCTACTTATTTTCTTGTATGTGGATAAATGGAACAACTATTGATGGAAATTTTACTAATAGAGGTGCTTATGTTATGTCATTAATGATAAACGATAGCATCAAACACAATTCTCCCTCAACATCGCTTGAAAATATTCTAAAAAATGAAAAGCGAGATGAGTTATCGAAGAGAGAACTTAAAGAGCATGATGCTGTTATTTTACTCTTAAAAGGTGACTATGAAGCCTCTATTGAAGCGTTATTAGCAATAGAAAAAGAATACCCTAAACAATATAGTGTTGCTTCAAACCTTGGAACAGTCTATGAATTAAATGGTGACAACAAAAATGCATTGACATGGATAAAAAGAGGGTTACAAAGAAATTCAGATTCTCATTATGGTTCAGAATGGGTACATGTGCTTATTTTAAAAACAAAAATTAAACTTGTAACTAAGCCAAATTTTCTACAACATCATCAAATCATCACGATGCCTAAAAAGTTTAATCTTGGTACAAAAATAGAGATAAATAACAAGAATTACAGCATTCAACAAATTCAAAGAGCCATTGAATATCAATTAAGAGAACGTACCATTTTTGTGAAACCTAAAGATGCCGTTGTTGCTGACCTACTCTATACTTTAGCTAGAATATCGGCACAAACCTCCATCGTTGAAGAGGCTATCAAATACCTTGATATGGCTCAACTCTATGGTTTTAAAAACTCAAAATTACTAAAAGAGAGAAAAAGTTTTTATATGGATATTCTAGAGAACACTTCTCTCTCTTACAAGATAGAGAAATGGTTGAGTTTTGATATTGTTGTTTTGAGTATATTTATTAGCTTCTTTTTAATTGTCTATATTCTATTAAAAAGAGTAATTATGAAAATATATAGAAAATTTAAAAAGTAATTTTCTTCATTTCCTCCACCCATTAATGCTATCATAACAAAAAGGATATTTCTTATGAAACAAATAAACAAAATAAAAAAACACTTGCTACTTTTATTAACCATTGTTCTGCTCTCTGCTTGTAATTCAAAATCTCCAAGTCCAACAATGCATAATATGGCACAAGCCATGCCAGATGCTTACTCTGAAGCAAGAATAGCTGATGTACCTATCAATCCTCAATCCACTATGCCACAACGCATGATTGCAATGAGAGCAAACATTAACATGGATGTCGATGAGATAGAAGAAGCTAAAAGCAAACTAGAAGCATTAATTCAACAATTTTCTGCCCACATTGAAAATGATAGACTTAGCGAAGATGGTACTTACCATGCAAGTCTCCAAGTGCCACCCCAACAACTTATGCCAATGTTAAAAGCCATTGAGAAACTTGGTGACAAGACCTACCTTTCGGTAAATAAACGTGACATTACAAAACAGTTCATTAACATTCAAGAGCGACTCAAAAACCTAAAAATTTTTAGAGACAAGATGAAAACTTTACTTACTAGAACCAACAATATTGAAGAAATTTTAAGAATAGAACGCGAAGTAAATCGTGTTCAGACTGAAATAGACATGATAGAGAGTCAAATGAAAAGTATGCAAAGTTCAGTTTCTATGTCGCCTTTAGATGTAAATTTAAAAGAAAAAACTATTTATGGACCTGTGGGCTATGTTGCTAATAGCATTTGGTGGGTGGTTAAGAAGATGTTTGTGATTCGTTAGGTGTAAGGCTTGAAAAAATAAATTAGTTTAGCTACTATTCAAGTGAAAAACATTTAACAAGACAAGGAAAAAGATGAAAAAAATTATTTTAGCAACATTACTATTGGGCATGAGTCTCTTCGCAGAGTTTAAAACCATTGATGTCAAAGAGTTTAAAAAGCTTCAAAAAGAGGGTGTACCTGTGATTGACATTAGAACAGAGGGTGAGTGGAAAGAGACGGGGATTATTGAAGGAGCGAAAAAGATAACTTTTTTTTCAGAAAAAGGACAACCTCTGTTAGCCGATTGGTTTTTTGAATTGGGATTGTTACTTAAAGACAAATCTTCACCATTCATCATCTACTGTGCACATGCTTCACGTACAGAGGCATTGGGTGAGGGGCTAAAGCAGATGGGATTTGAAAATATCTATGAGCTTAAAGGTGGTATTGAAAACGGTTGGATAAAAGCAGGTGAGAAAGTGGTAAAAGAGTAGATTCTCCCAAGATGACAAAGCGAAAACAAAGAAAATGGTTTGTCATTTTGGAAGGTCAAAGAAATATGAAAGAGAATTAAACATTTAAGGAGGTTTTTTTCTCTCAAAATAATTATAGACTCTTTTATATTAAATTATGTTTAAAATTATTTAATTTTATGTTTATTTTTCTTTTTTACATAAATTTCTTCGTTCTCTTCGTTGCCACAGCCTCCAAGGGGTTCTCTGGCCAGTAGTGGCGTTTGTACTTTCCTCGCATCTCTTTTCTCACATCTTCATAGGCATTGTTCCAAAAACTTTCTAAATCTTGTGTTATCTGTATGGGGCGTGAGGCAGGGGAGAGCAGGTGAATCATCACTTTTACTTTGCCATTTAGTAGGGTTGGGATGTTTTTTGTGCCTAAGACCTCTTGGAGTTTAACAGCTAAGATGGGTTGCTCTTTGTTGGAGTAGTCAATACTAATGTTAGAGCCTGAAGCCACTTTTACTTTTGTGGGGGCTAATTTGTCGAGCATTTGTGTTTGCTCAAAGCTTAGAAGTCCCATTAAGATGTTGTAGAGCTTGAGGTTTTGACACCCTTTTAGGGTGTTGATGCCTAGAAGATAGGGTGCTAACCACTCATCCATATTCTCTAAAAGCCATGCATCTGAAAAGTTGGGAAAGTCTATGTTGTGATGGGTTAAAAAGTTGACTCTATCTTTTAGATTTTTGGCTTCACTGCTCCAATTTAGAGCCTCTAAGCCTAAGGCTTCAAGCTCTGCAATGAGAACATCGGCTATCTCTTCGTTTGAAGCGTTATTGAGTTGTCGCTCTTTTAGCACAATTGCCCCCAATGATTGCACTTCACAAACATCAACGCGTTGATGCTCTTCATTCCATTCGACTACTTCTTTGGTACTAATCTGATCGGTTAAATACTCTTCTATGTTGCCCCTATTTAGCTCAATGGCTTTGTAGATTTTGGCATTGGTATTGTCTCCTGCTACGTCAGATACGACTAAAAACCTTGCGTTAAAGAGTTCATCTTCAGGGTGAAGTGATGCCCCTTTTCCATTGCTTAAGAGGTATGTTCCTTTTTTACTGTGGCGTTGTAAGGCGATTCTATCGGGGTAGGCAAAGGCTAGAAGAACACCAAGTAGTTCGGTGTTGAGTTCCTCTTTTTGCACCTTTTCGATGCGTTTGGCATTTTTGAGTAAAGTGTGGCATTGGGCAATGTTAAGATATTGGCTACTTATAGGATTTTTAACACGCACGTCATGTAAGACTTGAACACGCTCTTTTAAATCTGAAGAGAAAGAATTTTTAGAAAAAGTGTTTTTAGAAAAAGTGTTTTTATAGATGTCCTTTTCAGCAATGAGTACGGCTAAAAGAGAGGCTTCATAGGAGAGATTTAAGGCTTTGGCTTTTAACATCATGTGGGCTAGGCGTGGATGCATGGGGTAAGCACTCATGGCTTTTCCATGAGGCGTGATGTGTTTTTGTTTGTCCAATGCTCCAAGTTGTGTCAAAAGCTTTTTGGCATGAGCAATGGAGGTGCTTGGAGGTAAGTCCATCCATGAGAGTTTATCCATGCTTTCGTTGCCCCAAAGGGCTAACTCTAAGAGAAGTTGGCTTAAATCAGCAGAGAGTATTTCAGGTGTGTCATGTTTTAACAAAATTTTAGATTTATGCCAAAGATGATAGGCTTTTCCTGCACTCAAACGCCCAGCACGTCCTGCTCTTTGGGTAGCTGAATCTTGGGAGATGAATTGACTCTCTAGCTTGTTCATGCCTGAAAAAGGGTTAAATACCGAGACATTGTGAAGTCCAGAATCGACCACTATTTTAATGCCCTCAATGGTCAAAGAGGTTTGGGCGATGTTCGTGGCAAGAACGATTTTACGTCTGCCTTTGGGTGGGGCTTTGATGGCTCTGTCTTGGGCTTCTTTGCTTAGATTTCCGTAGAGGGTGGAGATATAGGTCTCCTGGCTAACAGAGGATTTTAAGAGTTGTTCTACTTTTTTAATCTCTCTGACTCCTGCTAAGAAGACCAAGATGTTTCCCTCTTCATGTTTGAGAATGTGTAGGAGCTTTCGGTGAACTAAAAAAGGCAACTCTTTTTTAGATGGTAATGGGATTGTGGGGTCTAAATAGATGGACTCCACAGGAAAACAACGCCCTTGGCTTTGGATGATGGGGGCATTATTTAAAAGTTTAGCGATGGCTTGGGTGTTGAGTGTTGCTGACATAATGAGGATTTTTAAATCTTCTCGTAAGATGCTTTGAGATTCTAAAGCTAGGGCTAAAGAGAGGTCAGCGTGTAGTGAGCGTTCATGAAATTCATCAAAAATAATCAAGGCAATGTTTTCTAAACTTGGGTCAGCTTGAAGCTTTCGCGTTAAAATTCCTTCGGTGACAATGAGAATTTTGGTAGCACTACTCTGTACAGATTCCATCTTAATCTGATAGCCAATGGTTTGACCCACTTTTTCGCCCAAAAGTTCAGCCATACGGTAAGCAGAAGAACGCACGGCCAAACGTCTGGGTTCTAGCATGATAATTCGTTTATTTTGTAACCATGGTTCATTGAGGAGGGCTAAAGGTAGGGCAGTGGTTTTACCTGCTCCTGGTGGGGCTTGTAATACTACGTTTGAAGATGCTCTTAGTTTCTCTTTTATTTCTGGTATGACTTGGGTTATGGGGAGGTTTTGCATGAGTGGGATTATACTTTGTTTTATGTATAAACTCAATTTAAAAAGAGTTTATACATAAGGTAGTGAAGGGGATTATTGGTTTTCCATAATCTCCCGACATGAGATACAGTGTTCTGCAAATATTTTAACTTTTAATCGTTCAATATCAATCACCTCTTCACACATATTACAGATGCCATAGCGACCAAACTCAATTTTGTTTAGGCAACGATTGACTTGATTGAGACTTTTAGTTTGCTCTTTAAGAATTGAGTTGGTAGTGTGACTGTCAATAAGATTATTTGCTTGGTCAGCTTCATCTTTAAGATGACACTTATCTTCATTTTGAACATTGTTGAGGTTTAGTTGAATATTTTTTTCAATTTTCTCTTTTTTCTCTTCTAAGGCTTTTTTGAAAAAAAGTAAATCTTCTTTACTTAGTTTTTCTTCTGTATAGTAATTTTTATCTAGTGCTTTTGTCATATTATTCTCTCTATATTATATTTTGTTTACTCTATTATAAAGGGATAAAGTGAAATAATCGTGATTTGACGGCATTCTGTTTGAATATTATCTGTTTTAGTAACAAAATAAAACATTGGCTTAATTTCTCTATCTAATTTTGTTTAAAACTCTTCTTGATACAATTATAAAATAACAAATGAGTAGGATGATAATGTCAGATATAGATGAAAAAAAATTGGAAAAAATAGTAGAAGCAATCTTTAAAGCCCATGCTTTTGACCCCATTGTGGAAGAGGGGTGGGTGCTACCTACACAGACCTATCCTGCTGTTAAAGCTTTTTGGTATCCTGAAGCGACTGAAACGGTGGGGCAGTTGACTGTTGAGATTTTTGTCAATGAATCAACAAGCATTGTGGAGAGTTTTGCAGGGTTTGGGCAGAAGAAATTTGAATCGGCTTTGGAGAATTTTATTAAAAATGGATTACCACTCTATTTGGCAGCTTTTTGGGGCTATGATGCTGAGGGAATCTCTATGGATAGATGGGAGATAGAGGGTGAAGAGTATGTGGCATTTCTTGGGGGCTATGGGGTGATTAATCCTAAAGAGAGTTTTGCCATTCCAGAGGATTATTTGGAGGTGATGTATGATGCCATTAGTGCTGAAGCTTTAGGAGAAGAGTACCATTGGTTCAATCTTTTTTATGTCAGTTTTGATGCAAACAGTCAAAAAGCAGAAGCCTTAAAAGAGAATGAGGCTTGGGAGGAGGGTGCCAAAGCCCTTGAATCGTTAGATTGGCTAAAGCGTGAGGAGTATTATTCGGTGCGTCACTCTATTATTTTGAAAAAAGTATAAAGTAGAGTTCAAATAGCCCAAAGAATACTGCTTGATGAATAAGGTAGATAAGCAAGGAGTGTTGTCCCATCTTTTTTAATATCTTATGCAAAGGTGAGTTTTGGGTAAAAGCTTTGCTGTTGAAAAGGTCTTGGTGGTAGTTTTGCTGTACAAGGCTCATTCCTAAGAGAACAACGGCCACCCATGGGACAAAGGGAACTAAATCTTCGGTATATCTCGGAAGATGTAGTGGGGTTTGAAGTAGTTGAAAGAGGCTATTCATGTCGATGCTTTTGGTCGCTGAAGCTACCAAGATGAGCAAAGATAAGAGAAACGTTGTTTTGGGAAATCGTAAGAGGGGTAGTGTGACAAGCGATGCAAATAAGATAAAGTGTAAAATACCAAAATAGACCCAAGAATGAGGGAAAACCACATAGGTTGCAATGGTTACGACCAAGGAGGCTATGCCCAATTGTAACAGACGTTTACGAACACTACTCCATTTGATGCCATTTTGATGGACTAAAGCCAGACTTATGCCGACACTAAGTAGAAACATTGTCATGATGGTATAACGAAAGAGTAGAAAACCTTGGGTATGGTTCATATCAACATCAATGAAGCCAAAATGATTTAAGTCGTAAGTAAAATGATATGTCATCATGAGTAGCAGGGCTAAGCCTCTAAAAATATCTAAACCAATAATTCGTTTTTTTTGCATTTGTTACTCTCTTTGTGCTTTTTGTGATGGTGGATAATTAATACGTTATAATATCTAAAAAAATAGCGAGTTATTATGTCATTAGCAACATTGGGTTTGTCATCAGAGATTATTAAAGCATTAAAAGATAAAGGGTATGCATCAGCTACACCCATACAAAAGGCTTTAATTCCTACACTTCTACAAGGGCATGATGTCATGGCAGGGGCACAAACAGGAACAGGAAAGACAGCAGGTTTTGCTTTGCCTATTTTGCAAGAACTCTCCAAAGAGGCTATGGAGGGGAGACATCATCTTCGTGCCATTGTCATTGTACCTACGCGTGAGTTAGCACGGCAAGTGCATGAGAGTTTTGAAGCCTATGGAAAGTATTTGCCATTAAAATCAGTGCTACTTTATGGTGGGGCAAACATGACAAGCCAAGCCAATAGATTAAAGCAGGGCGTGGATATTGTGGTGAGTACCTCTGGGCGACTTTTGGAACATATTGGCAAGAAAAACATTAACTTAGAAGCCGTACGCTATTTGGTACTTGATGAAGCTGATACCATTTTGGACATGGGCTTTGTACATGAGGTGATGCAGGTGATTAATCTTTTGCCTAAGAAACGGCAAAATATTTTGATTTCGGCGACACTCTCTGGTTCGGTAAAACGTTTGGCGACGGATATTTTACATAAGCCCAAGTTGGTAGAGGTTGATAGCATGGGAACATCTGCTTCTAATGTTGAACTGCTCATTCATCCTGTGGAGAAAGAGCGAAAGTTAGAGCTACTCTCGTATTTGATTGGTTCAAAAAATTATAAACAAGTGTTGGTCTTTGTGCGTAAAAAGCAAGAGGCTGATGAGGTGGCTAGAGAACTGAATTTGAGTGGGCTAAAAACATCAGTCATTCATGGAGATAAGAGTTCAGGAGTGAGAAGCAGGGCATTGTCTGCTTTTAAAGAGGGGGAAGTAAGGGTTTTGGTGGCAACAGACATTGCGGCACGTGGTTTAGATATTCCCAATTTAGAAGTGGTAATGAACTATGACATTCCTCATGTAACAGGTGATTTTGTACATCGCATAGGGCGAACAGGACGTGCAGGGAAGAAGGGTCTTGCAATCACTCTAGTCTCTCCTAAAGAGGAGATAGCACTAAGAGATGTAGAGCAGTTAATGGGTAAAAAGATTAAGCGTGAAGAGGTAGAGGGCTACACGCCTAAAGTTGAAAAAGTGCAACGTGGGGCTAGAAAGGTTGTGGATAAAAAGCAAAAAACAGATGGGGCTTTTGGGCGAAAAAAATCCAAAGTCACTACAACTAAAAAACGTAAAACGACCAAACGCGATGGCTATAAAGCCTTTGATGATAAACCCAAAAAAGAGAAGCGTAAAAATGAGAAGTCTAAAAATCGTTCTAAGAGATAATTTAATTATTCTCTTGAACGTTAATAATGGCATTAAGTAACTTCTCAGAGGTAATGGGTTTAACTAAAAAGGAATTTGCCCCCATATAGAGTACTTCAGTTGCTCGTAAGTCATTAGAAGAGATAGCCAATATGGGAATTTTATTATTATATTTGTTTCTATATTGTTTAATAAATTCTGAACCATCCATGACAGGCATTTCGATGTCTACAAGTATAAGTTGAATATCATCAGCCTCTTTACATACGTCTAAAGCAGTTTTTCCATCAATTGCTTCAATAATTTCAACATTATAAAGCTCTTTTTTTAGAAGGCTAATGAGTAATCGTCTATTGATATAGTCATCATCTGCAATGAGTATTTTAAAAATCATCCATTACCTTCTGTATTTTTTAATAAGTTGTTTAAGTGTATCACGTTTTATGGTTCCTATATGTAACTCTTTAATAAGCTTTTTATTGTAATACTCTTCATTTGAATTGAGAGGAGCAAGAAGAATGATATTCATATTTTTATGTTGCTTTTCTAAAATGTTTTTATTGAACTCTTCTAATGCTTTATCCATAAATAAAATGTCATACTGCTCATTTTGAATAGAGGATTCTAATGCTTGAATATTACTAACAATTTCTATTTTATAGTCTAAATTAGAGAGTACTTTTGAGAGAATTTGTGCTTCAAGTGGATTCTTCTTAAGAATAAGAATTGTCTTCTCATCTACTTTTTCTTCTATTTTTTCATTGGATATGAATTCAAGCTCTTGTAGGACACTCTTTTCCTTAGGTAGCTCTTCTAATAGATTAAGTTCTCCTTGTGAATTATTTTTCTTACTTTGTACGCTACTGTCTTGAATTGGAACGATAGAGGGAATTGTGGTCTCCTCTTTAGAAACTAAGAATTTTTTTAAGATATAAAGTAGTTCATTGGTCTCAATTGGTTTGGGAATATACTCATCTAAGCCCTCGGCAATAAAGCGTTCTTTATCTCCATTTAAAGCATTGGCAGTTAATGCAATAATTGGAATATGCTCTAATTTCTCTTCTACTTCATAGTTAATAATCTCGTGTGTCGCTTCAACGCCATCCATAACAGGCATCTGTATGTCCATAAAAATTAAATCATAGTTTTTATTTTTTCGTTTTTCAAATGCTTCTAGTCCATTGTTGGCAAGTTCTACATTTACCCCATATTTTTGTAAAATTTGTTTCACCAATTTTTGATTGATAAAGTTGTCCTCTGCGACAAGAATCTCTCCATGAAATTGTATGTTGTCAAAAGGTGAACTAGGGGTAACATTTAACTCTTTTTGCTTACTTTGGTCAATCGTTGTTGCATTAATCCCTTGTAGCATTTTCGTAGGCGTAATAGGCTTATAGAGTATTTTAGCAACATTGTCATTGAGTGGCTCTAAACGGTTTCTATTGGAAAAGCTTGAGAGTAAAACAACTTTATGTTGATGTAGTTTATGAATATTGTTAAGAAAATCATCGTCACTGTTATCGGCATCAATCCATATTCCATTGAGATTGTCGTTGTCATTACACTTTTTTAAATCTGAAAGGTTCTGATAGCTATTGGTAGAGACTTCATAATATTTAAAATATTGGTCTAAATAGATATCTTGTTGTACAGGTATATCATATTTAAATTTACAAATGGTTTGTTCTTGTAATGCTGTACTCATTGAGAGTTCTGTTCCCTCAAGTGCCTCTTCAAAGACGATGTTGAAAAAGAATCGTGTTCCTTTCTCTTTCTCACTCTCTAATTTTAGCTCTGAACCCATAAGTTCTAAAAATTTAGTAGAGATGGTGAGTCCAAGACCAGTTCCTCCATATTTACGAGTAATAGAAACATCGGCTTGAGTAAAGGCAGTAAAGACATTGAGTTGTTGCTCTTTGGTCATACCTACACCATTGTCTTCAATAGAAAATGAGAGTTCTGTTTTATTGTCTATGGTTGAAAGTTTTTGTATCTCGACTTTTATTTTTCCACCAAAGTCAGTAAATTTAATGGCATTAGAGAGCAGATTAATGAGTATCTCTTTAAGTTTGGTTGCATCACCTAAGAGTTTTTTATCTATACGTGGGTCTAAAAATAGATCCAAAGCAATCTCTTTTTCAGAGGCTTTGATACCATAGGTCTCTATGGCACTTTCAAACTCTCTAATTGGGTCAAAGAGAATAATATCTAGTTCAGTCTTATTACTCTCTATTTTAGATAAATCAAGAATATTGTTAATAATACTTAAAAGATTTTCTGAACTCTTTTCAATGATATTGATAAACTCTTTTTGCTCTTCATCTAAGGAGGTACTTTTTAAAAGTTCTGTAAACCCTACGATACCGTTGAGTGGGGTTCTAATCTCGTGAGACATATTTGCAAGAAAAAGTGACTTTGAAGCATTGGCTTCAAGTGCTTGTTGCTTATCAATCTTTGCATTTTCAATAAGTTTTTCAATAAGTTTATAAGAGTTCTGAATCCCTTTTTTACTTTTTAAATCTATATCTTGACCGAGGGTTAATTCATTACCCTCATATAAATCATCAGTATCTAAGATAGAGTTTTTAATCATCTCTTGGAGGTCAAGGTCATTGTTATCAAGTTCTTTTCCTACTTTATAGCCTATAAAAGCAAGTATAAATATGAGCATAATCATAGCCATAGAGATATAAAATAGAATAGGTTGTTGCATTATATCTGTACTTGCTGAGTCATAAGTATTTAATGCACTGTATAGACTGATGATAAAAAGTAGAGATAGTGGTAAAAGTGTAATAAGTTTCACTTTGTTGGTTAATTGCATCTTTTCTCCCTTAGCTATTTTTTCTTTGGTTCATCTGCTCTTCTAACGCAAGAAAATGACCCCAGTATTCAGTAAAGAGACTTTCAAGTCGTGTATAGTCAGAACAGAATTGAATCTCTTCTAAAATATCTGAAAGTTCATTAATACGTAAGTTACTAGCAGCCCCTTTTAGTTTGTGACCTAGCTCATGAATGTTTTCTAAATCTTTTTGATGAAATGAGGTTAAAAGATGCTCTTTGTCTTGACGTGCTTGTTCAATAAAGTCATAGACAAACTCTTCAATAAGTACAACAGGTAAATTGAGTTCATCTGCTGCGGTTTGAGGGTCATAAGAGATACTCAATAGAGGAACATTATCGAGAGATAGTTGATTAGAAGAGCCAGTTGTTTGTTGAATCTTCTCTTCTTTTACTTGACTTGCATTTGATATAGGTTCATCTATGATGTTCTCGCTTATCTCATCATTGGTATCAACGCTCTTAAGTAAATCTGAAAATCTTGCATTAAGAAGCTCTTCTTTATCTTCTTTATTTTTATCTTCTTCAAAAATATCATCGGATAACTCCTCTTCATAATCATCAGGTTTTTCAAGTGTGAGTAGAACCAGTTTTGTATAGTACTCATCAACTAAAGGCATTCTCTCATGTTTGGGAAGTTTTTGAATCTTTAAGAGTAAGATATTGATTTGTGGTATCTTTAGTGTTAAGGCAAGATTTGAAAGGTTTTTTACCACTTTATCATTTCCCTCTAAAAGACGTGACTCATCAATAATGGATTGGTCAATAAAGCTATCAAGATAGAGTTTATAATCGGTGACACTAAGTCCTATCTCTTTAGAAATTTTATCGACATCAAGATAGATGGCTTTATATTTTCCTTCTAATGCTTTGATTTTACTTTTTGCTGTGCCATTACTATTTTTTACATTCACATCTTTAAGTTCTACTAGATAAAAATCTTCATGAACACCACACATCTCATGGTGTAGAAATAGGGCATCAATTTTCTCTCCTTCATGATGAATGATTAATTTTTCATCTCCAAGTTGGATGTTATTTATAATGCTAGATGCGTTTAACTCTTTAAAGGAATTGAATCCCAATAGTGTTACAAATTCTTCATCAGCCAATACTATTTTTTTTTCATCATTATATCCGTAATACATAGTTGCCTTTCTATTTTATATTATATTGAGCATATCGCTCTTTCTCTTCTTCTATGTTTAAGTCAGATGTTGGTTTATGAACAATTAAAAAACCAATCTCTTCATTATTCTCATTATATTTAACGGTACAGTGTATGTCTGACCAAAAGTACATGCCATCACGACGCATATTTTTAAGTACAGAGAACCACTGTTTTAAAGATTTTTTGGTTGACCATAGGTTGTTATAGAGTTCATCTGGTACATCAGGGTGCTTAAAAATAGCATGATTCTTTCCTAAAATCTCTTCTCTTTTGTATCCTGTTACCTTACAAAAATTTTGATTGGCATAGGTAATAAGCCCCGATAAATCTGTTTCATATATTAAATTGTCGTCAAATGAGTATCTCACATCTAATGGGATAGGATGATGCATCTATGATTACCTTTGGTTAAATCTTATAGTTTTAAACTAATAGAGAATTCTATACTAAAGAGACTAAAACAAATATTAAATTAATATTATTTAAAGTAATTAATATATTTTAAAAAGAATTAATTTACATTTTTTAATATTAAATAGTAGCTTACTACTATTAATATTTTTATTTAATATAAATTATGTAAAGTTTATTTTAAAATTTTGGCAATTTTTTCAGAAGAAGCCTCTTTAATCTCTTGAAATGTCGCCTCTTCAATGGCTTTAAATGTTCCAAAATAATTTAAAAGCTTTTTAACGGTTGCAGGACCAATCCCTTTCCTTTGTAGTAAGCTATTTTGTGTGTCCTCCTTACGTTTTTTATTTTGATGATAAGTGATGGCAAAACGATGGGCTTCATCACGTTGACGTTGTACCCATTGTAATCGTTTATCGGTAGTTTTTAATTCAAAGACAGATTGTTCAGTATAGATAATATCTTTAGCAGCTCCTTTTGCACGATGGGCTTTAGCATCTAACTTCTCTTTTGCAATGGCAATGACCTCTAAGTTAAGCTTTGCCTCTTTTAGAAGTGAAACAGCTAAGCGTCGTAAGGTCTCTCCTCCATCTAAAATCCATAAATCAGGAGGAGGGTTTTTATCAAAACGCTCAATGCGTCTTAAGAGCATCTCTCGCATCTGCCCATACTCATCTTTGGCTTCTAAGGCATAGCGTCGATAATCTTGTTTAGACCATTTCCCCTCATCCCAGACTACCATTGCCCCTACGGTAGCTACCCCCATCATGTGTGAATTGTCAAAGGACTCTACTCTATAAGGTATGTTTACGAGTTCAAAAAGTTCAGCTATTTTCGGTTCTATCTCTTCTTTGGCTTCTGTTTTATTTAGAATTTCTTGAGCATTTTTAAGTGCAAGGGCAATTAGTTTTGCTTTTGAGCCACGTTGAGGGTGAATAAGCTCAACCTTTTTACCAAAACGCTTGGAGAGGAGCGTGGCAATCTCTTCTCTGTCTTCAAAGTTATGGGCTACCAAAAGATGTTTAAAAATATGAGGTGAGTCTACGGCATAAAACTCTAAAAGAGCTTGTTTATACGCTTCATTTTCATCATAAATATCAGAAGTCCTAAAGTTTGTAAAAGAAGAAGAGATAAGCCGTCCTGAACGCATAAAAAGTTTTACTATAACAGCACGATTTTCACCATTGAGAATGGCAAAAATATCTAAATCTTCATCATTGGCTAAATCAATGTTAGAGTTAATGCTTAAGGCTTCAATGGTTTTCATATTGTCACGCATGGTCGCTGCCTCTTCATAGCGTTCATTCATGGCAAAGCTTATCATCTTCTCATTGAGTTTTTCAATTAAAATGGAGCGTTTGTTAATGGCTTGTTTTACTTCTTTGATAATCTCTTGATAATCTTCTGGGCTAATTTTCCCCTCACAAGGAGCAAGACATTTTTCAATTTGATGAAAAAGACAGGCTTTTCCCTCACGCAGACAAGATTTTTTCTGTACCAAAGGAAAGAGTTCATAAAGTGAATCGAGTAGTACTTTTCCTCCATTGGGAAAAGGACCATAATAGGAAATATTTCTCCCTTTTATCACTTTACGTGTCAGTTCAAAACGGGGAAAATCTTGACCCTCATCAAGGTAAATATAGGGGTAAGTTTTGTCATCACGCAGTAATATATTATATTTAGGATTGAGCTGTTTAATGAGTGAATTTTCCAAAATAAGGGCATCATCTTCACTCTCTACCACAATGTACTCAAGTTTAACAGCTTGTTCTAGCATACGTAAAATGCGTAAACTCTGTTTGGGATTAGGATGAAGTGTAGGGGTGAAACGCCAGTAAGATTTAACACGGTTTTTTAAATTTTTGGCTTTTCCGACATAGAGTAGTTTATTATCTTTATCAAAATATTGATAGATACCTGCATCAGAGGGAAGATTTTTAATGCTTGTTAACATCATTATACTACTGCTGTTTTGAGATAGATTGACGGATGTTTTCAAAGGCTTGAAGTAGCTCTTTATCCTCACTTTGGATGCTAAAATCACCTAATGCCATCTCTTGATAATAAGGAATACTCTCATAAGTAGACTCTTTTTTGGCGAATTGATGATTTCTACTGTTAAAGAGAACAACTTTTGAAGCCGTGATATTTTGGCACTTCTCATCTTCTTGTGCTAGGAGAGCTAACACACTCTTTAATAATTCTTTATTATAATTCAACTCCATCTTAAAGCCAGGGTGAGAGAGTGCTACAAAAAGTGTATCGTCTTTTACATAGATAAAGGCAATCGCTTTTTGAAACTTTGGGCTTAAGAGTGAGAGAAACTTTTGATAGCAGTAGTGGCTCTTAAGTATTCTAAATTGAGGAAGGGTTTGAAGATGAGAAAGAATGGTATTTGCCTGTTTCATAAACTGATTATAGCATCTATTTGCTGTATAGTGTTAAGTGGATGTGGATATAAAGCTGACCCCTATTGGGAAGCTTCAGTTTCATACGAAACTAAGAGGGCATAATATATAATTGAATTATGAAAAAATATGATGTATTAATTATTGGGGCAGGGATAGCAGGACTTTATGCTGCGATGAATCTGCCTAAAGAGAAAAAAGTTTTGGTCGTCTGTAAAGATATTCCTTGGGAGTGCAATACTTTTTATGCACAAGGTGGCATGGTGACAGCACTCAATGAGGAAGATGTTCCCTCACATATTGAAGATACCATGGCAGCAGGTTCTTATCATAATGATAAAAATGCAGTGGAGATACTTTCTAATATGTCTTTGGAAACCACAGCTGATATTATAGAACGAGGCATGGAGTTTGATGTTAATGAAAAAGGAGAGATTCTCTATACTAAAGAGGCAGCACACTCAACAGAACGAATTGTTCATGCAGGAGGAGATGCTACAGGGCGGTATATGCACTATTTTATGATGGTGCAAAATAGGCATCAACTTCAACGAAATACTTTAGTATACGATTTACTTATTCAAGATGGGCGATGTTTTGGGGTAAAAGCATTGGTCAATCATGAACATAAAACCATCTATGCTGATGATGTTATTATTGCTTCTGGTGGTGTTGGCTCACTCTATGAGTTTAATACCAACTCACGAACCGTCTCGGCTGATATTCATGGTATTTGTGTTGAAAAAGGGATAGAGTTAGCCGATATGGAGATGATGCAGTTTCACCCTACGGTATTTGTGAAAACGCCTTATGCACGTAAACTTCTACTCACGGAAGCTCTTAGAGGTGAGGGGGCTTATGTTGTTAATGAAGCGGGTGAACGTTTTTTATTTGATTATGATGAACGAGGGGAACTCGCTTCACGTGACATTGTAAGTCGTGCCATATTTGATTATAAACGTAAAACAGGGGAAGAAGTTTATTTAGATTTCTCGATGTTTGAAGAGAAGTGGTTTAAAAAACGTTTTCCCAATATTGCACGAACATTTGAAGCGATTGGATACGATTTTCCCAAAGATAGAGTGCCTATTTCTCCTGCTTTTCACTATGCTGTTGGGGGGATAAAGTGTGATATTGATGCTTGTGTAGAGGGTATAGAGGGTCTTTATGTGATTGGCGAAGCCTCTTCAACAGGCGTTCATGGTGCGAACCGTTTGGCTTCTAATTCCCTACTTGAAGGGGTGGTCTTTGCTAAGCGTGTGGCAAACTATATCTTAGCTAAAGAGCATGAAGTAGTAGCCATTCCAAGTTTTGATAAAGAGTATAAGAATATTATTCATCATGAAAAAGACAGCGTCTATAAAAGACGTTTACGTAAAATTATGTGGGAAGAGATGGGTGTAATACGAACAAAACAAGGCTTATTAAAAGCCAAAAATGAAATTTTCGATATGAAAAACAGAGACATTGGACGACTTTTAGAATTACGACTCAACACTGCTTCAGCCATTGTGGATGCTGCCTTAAAAAGAAAAGAGAGTCTAGGGGCACACTATATTGAGTCGCCCCTTTAGGTATTCTTAGCTTCTTCTTAGAAGAGGTAGTTCATCTCTAATCGTACCGCATTGTAAGTGGGGTCTTTCTTGAATGTGCCATCTAAGTTAGCTACGCGATGGTCTTCTCGTACAAATGCTGTACGCATCTTAAACATAAGGTTAGGATTCTCCTTAAAGCGTTTAACAATATCAAAAGTAAAGATATTGGCATCAGCCGTTGTTCCTGGTTTATTGTCATCAAAGTCTTGCATGGTATAGCGTGACATGATATGCACTCCATCAACGAGTCCCGCCTTAGCCAAATCATAATCGGCTCGGAACATGGTAGTTTTGGTATTGGCATACCAGTTCATCCCTGACATTTGTCGACTGTATCCTCCTGTAGGTTGTGCATGCCAAGGTGCAATAATATCTCCACCATCTTTGACATCTGAATAGCCTACACGAAATGAACCTGCTCCATAAATAAAGTCAATTCGTGAAGATAGAATCGCATTTTCTAAACTATTAGGGTTTTTATATCCAGTGGTATTGGTTTTGAGATTTGCACCTCCTATTACTCCTGCTCCATCATCAAACTGATGGGTATATCGAATGGCAGGTTTGATTTTAAGTCCACTGTCGATTTTAAATTTATAGGAACCCTCAAGCATTAAGGAGGAGACAAGTTGAGGCACAGCGGTATAGGAAAATTGTAAAGAGGTGTTGTCGATACTACTATTTTTTCCCTCTACTACAATAATACGGTCATCAATGCCTTTGGCATCTAACTTAGAGTAGGTAAGCCCTCTGTGCATTGCACCATCATCATTTCCTGTCCACTGTGCATAAGGGTTTGTAGTGTCGTCATTGTAGGCTAGAACACGGTGAAATCCCTCATGGTCACGGAGTTTCATCTTATTGATGTATGCCAGTTGTATTTTTGTATTGGGTAGGGTTTTAATCCGTAAATTTGCACCCTCAAAAGCAACAGGAATCATTTTAGTGTCGTGTGACTTTAGCATATAACTTTCCAATAGAAAACGTCCCACTTTTAATTCGGCACGACTCTTTTTGTAGGAGAGATAATTTTCTGTTAATGCTGTCATGCCATCTCTATCTTGCGTTGCAACAGCATAACGTGAAAAGGTATCTTTGCCATAACGATAATCGCCTAAATCTTCTCTTTTTACATGATTGGGATTTTGAGAAGTGTAGAGACCTGTGGTAAAAGAGAAACCTTTGTATCTAGCACTTTTATAGGTTAAGTTTCCTCCAAGTCCCGTAGAGTAATGGCTTACATCATCAGGACCTCCATCAAAAATAAAGGTGTTACTTCTTAGTCGCCCATAGAGAATACCTTCTGAAAAAAGTTTTTGAAACTCATCGACTCTGGGTGGACGTTTGATATTTTTAACGGTCATATTACAATTAATTCTCTGTTTCGTCTTATCTTTAAGGTTCTTGGAGGCAAAAGTAGTAAGGGTAGCAGCCAATAGGAGAATAGGGATAAACATAAACTTCATTCTGTTAATTCTTTCTTTAAGTATATTTTTATAAATTGTGAATGATATTATATCTTTTCTCCTATTTACAATTGTGGATTTCTTATGTTAAAGTATAAATTAGCGTATAAAAATTATATTTTTTCTCAACACAAGAGTTACTATCTAAGCTTCAAAGTTCGCTTTGGCTATAATTTAAAAATTTGCATAAAGGTGAATAATGCAGTCAAATTTTACTTCATTAGATTGGATAATATTCTGTTCATATTTTTTAGTTTTAATTTTAACAACGGTTATTTTGAGTCAAACAAAGGTTAAAACCTCTCGTGACTATTTCACAGGGGGCAATGCTATGCCCATGTTTGCCGTTGCTATTTCTGTTTTGGCAACCTCTCAATCAGCTGCTACCTTTTTGGGCGGACCAGAATATGCTTACAAACATGACTTAACTTTTTTAGGCTTTTATGTTTCAGCTTTTCTAGCCGTTGTTTTTGTCTCAAAAATTTTAGTACCAAGATTTTACGCCATTAATGCCATTACCGTTTATAGTTATTTGGAGCATCGTTACGGTGAAAGCTCTAAACGTTACGCAGGGGTTATGTTTTTAGTGGGTCGTCTTTTTGCAAGTGGTGCTAGACTCTACATTGGGGCTTTGGCAATCTCCATGATTTTATTCTCAGATATTATTCCCTCTCATATTGCTATCTCTATAGCTATTTTAATGATAGGGGCTTTAGGCTATACCTATTTTGGTGGGGTAAAATCTGTCATCTTTTCAGACATACTTCAAGCTTTAACCTATGTGGGTGCAGGTATTGCTGTCTTGGTCTACTTATACTACTCTTTAAACACAGACTTCTCGACTATAGTTAATACGCTTTCTGATAATAATAAACTAAAATTAGTAGACTTCTCATTTTCAGGTGGCTTTACTTTTTGGACACTCATCACAGGGTGGTTTCTGCTTAACATTGCAGCCTATGGACTCGACCAAGACATGACCCAACGTGTACTGACTTGTAAAAACAAAGAGGCAGGGGCAAAATCACTTATCTACTCCATTATCTTTACCATTCCTGTTGCCATGCTTTTTTTGGCCATTGGACTCTTACTCTATTTGTTCTATCAACACCCAGAACTCTCTTCAGTCAAATCAGCTTGTATTGACCAAAATGTAGATGGGCAAAGTGTCAAGATATTTATGCTCTACATCTTAAATGAGATGCCAGAGGGTTTAAGAGGTTTAGTAACGGTTGGGGCAATTGCGGCAGCCTTGTCCTCTACTAATTCGGTGCTTTCAGCCATGTCCTCCGTGGCGATTGAGGATATTTATCGACCATGGATAAGTCAAAACAAAAAAAGTGAAGCACACTATTTAAAAGCGAGTCGTTTTATGGTCATTGTTTTTGCATTATTACTCTCAATGATGGCGATGCTCTCTTTCTACTGGCAACAATACTCTGAACTCCCTCTGTTAAACTTTGCCTTAGGGGTCATGGCATTTGCTTACGCATCACTTTTGGGGGTTTATGGAGCAGCCATTTTTACCAACAGAGGGAATGAAACGACCGTACTTTTTGCTCTCATAGGAGGTTTTTTAACAGTACTATTTTTACAGCCCTATATAATAGGAAACATCATTGAGATAAAAGTAGATTTTGCTGTTATGATGGTCGTGGGAACATTGGTCTCATTTGGTATTATGATGGTTGGGAAACAAGATGGTGCAATAAATTGACACCCTACATTTGATATGTTGAAATTTTTGAATAAGTTTCTACGCTGTAGGGTGCATTTTAATGCACCTTAAAATGTTGAATATGATTAGATGGTGCAATAAATTGACACCCTACATTTGATATGTTGAAATTTTTGAATAAGGAAAAAAATGAACAATAAAAAAGTATACATCGTTAGTGGAGCAGGGCTTTCGGCTGAATCGGGCATTAAAACCTTTAGAGATAGTGATGGTTTGTGGGAAAATTATAGCATTGAAGAGGTCTGTTCCGTGGGTGGTTTTGAGCGTGACCGTCAAAAGGTTTTAAACTTTTATAATGAAAGACGTGCTGATGTTGAGAAAAAAGAGCCAAATTATGCCCACAAAAGATTGGCCAAACTTGCCAATGCCTATCCCAATAATATTGTGATGCTCACTCAAAATGTGGATGATATGTTAGAGAGAGCAGGGTGTAAGCAGTTGGTGCATCTACATGGAACATTGACCGATTTACGTTGTGAAGATTGTGGTGAAGTTTTTCCTATTGGTTATAAAAGTCAAGAAGGGGCTGTTTGCCCAAAGTGTGAAGCTACTAACATCCGTCACAATGTGGTGATGTTTGGAGAAGCTGCACCTGAGTATATGCATCTGTCTAATTTATATGCTGATGCTGACATGGTAGTGGTCATTGGCACTTCTGGTCAAGTGATTGACACAGCTTCTATGGCAAGTAGAGTAAAAGAATCTATTTTAAATAATTTAGACAAAGATGACTATCATGATAGAGCATTTAAACACAAGTTTTACTTACCTGCTACCCAAGCAGTAGATGATGTTTGTGCGTTAATTGAGGAGTTTTTAGAAGACTAAGTTAATCTTCTACCCCATTTAAAGTAGCGTCTATATTCTCTAAATTTAGAGATAACAATCTTTTTATGAAACCTACTGGCATGGATAAACTTTCCATGTCCAAGGTAGATACCTACATGATTAACACCCTTATGATGTTTGGAATTAAAAAAGATGAGGTCACCTTTTCGTAATCTATTTTTAGAAACTTTTTTTCCAACTTTGGCTTGTCTCCAAGAGTTTCTTGGAATATAAATCCCATTTTTTGCAAAGACTTTTTGTGTAAATCCCGAACAGTCAAAACCTCTTCTTCCGTTACCACCCCAAACATATCTTTTCCCTAGTTGAGCTTTAGCAACTTTAGTGATGTAGCTATTAGAATGTTTTTTGAAACCCTCTGCATTGACCACAAAAGTGCTTAATATTAAGAGCAACAAAATTAAAAATTTCTTACTAAAAATCATTAGTATCCTTAAAATAAAAAAGTCACGAATTATACGGTTTAATTCTTTAATTAATATTATTTTTTTATAAAATTAATATATTTATGACTATCTGTTTCAAAAATATCAATAATATTTATTAGCTTAAGTATAAAAACATTATTTTAAATATACTTTTGAAATAGCCATCATTAACGCGAATAGTGTATAATGACAAAAAATATTTGGGACTAAATAACTAAGAAGTAGGTAGGTAAAATGACATTAATTGAAAAAGTAAAAAAGAGAGTTAGATTAACACAAGAGGAGGGGGAAGCCCTTTATGATTTAGATTTGTTTACCTTAGGTGAATTGGCTGATGAAATTCGCCAAGAGAAATACGGAAAAAAGTCTTACTTTAACATTAACCGTCACATCAACCCCACCAATGTTTGTGCTGATGTTTGTAAATTTTGTGCTTATTCTGCCACGCGTAAAAACCCTAACCAATACACCATGACCCATGAGCAGATATTAGAGATAGTTGAGAACTCCGTAGCCATAGGTGCAAAAGAGATGCACTTGGTCTCTGCCCACAATCCAAATGATGGGGTAGAGTGGTACATGGGGGCATTTAGAAAAATAAAAGAGAAATACCCAAAGCTACACATAAAAGCTATGACAGCAGCGGAGATAGATTTTTTGACACGTCACTATGGCATTTCTTACGATGAAGTGTTAGACCTCATGATAGAAAACGGCGTAGACTCCATGCCTGGGGGTGGAGCTGAAATATTTGATGAAAAGGTACGTGAATATTTATGTAAAGGAAAAGTGACCTCTGCTCAATGGTTGGACATTCACGAAAGATGGCACAACAAAGGACGAAAAAGTAATGCTACCATGCTTTTTGGTCATGTGGAAACACGTGCGCATAGAATTGACCACATGATTCGCTTACGTGACGTGCAAGACAGAACCAATGGCTTTAACTGTTTCATTCCTTTGGTCTATCAGCGTGAGAACAACTATATGAAAAATTGTAACTTTCCCTCTGGGCAAGAGATTTTAAAGACCTATGCGATTTCACGAATTATTTTAGATAACGTTCCTCACATTAAAGCCTATTGGGTGACAGCTTCTATAAATCTGGCTCTCATTGCCCAAGAGTTTGGTTGTGATGACTTAGATGGCACAATTGAAAAAGAGTCCATTCAAGCAGCGGCGGGTGCAAAAAGTTCTAAGGGGATGCAACTCGATGAGTTCATAGAGCTTATTCAAAGTTCTGGCTTTACTCCTGTACAGAGAGATTCACTTTATAATGAATTGAAAGTATATCCATAGTTTTAGTTATCTTTAATAGTAAAAAATAGATGTTTCGATTGTTTACAAAATGCGACAAAATAGATTTTTTTTGAAGATTTATACATTATTTCTCCACAATTGAGCGTTAACATGTATGCACCAAAAAAATTAAAATTGGAGATTAACATGATGAAACAGAACATTATCGCATTGGCAACTTTAGGACTACTTACCGTATCGGCTTCGGCTTTTGACACGAAAGGGTGTACAGGATGTCACGGAGCAAACTTTGAAAAAGCAGCAATGGGTAAGTCTAAAATTGTAAAAGATATGTCTAAAGAGGATATTGAAAAAGCACTTAAAGGCTACAAAGATGGCTCTTATGGTGGTGCAATGAAAGCGATGATGAAAGGTCAAGCAGCTAAAATGTCTGATGAAGATATTGCTTCATTTGCTGGAAGTTTTTCATCTGAAGATAATGCAACAAAATCTGAAGATAATGCAACAAAGTCGGATGATAATAAAACAGAAGCTACTCCTGCCAAAGAGGTTAATGTTGCTTCCTGTACAGGGTGTCATGGTAAAAACTTTGAAAAAGCAGCAATGGGTAAATCTAAAAAAGTGAATGAGATGACAAAAGCAGACATTGAAAAAGCACTTAAAGGGTACAAAGATGGTTCTTACGGTGGAGCAATGAAAGCGATGATGAAAGGTCAAGCTGCTAAACTTTCAGATGAAGAGATTAAAGGTATTGCTGAAAAATTCGGTAAATAGAACTTTTAGATTACTTCAAATACTACTCCTCTTCTTTTAGAGGGGTATCTTCTCTTTTTTTCTTCTCTTTTATTCTAGTAGCAGTTATGTTGGTTATAATTTCACTCATTTAAATGTGAGGAGATATAATTGAAAAAAATAGTCTACATGGGAACCCCTCATTATGCCAAAGAGATACTACAAACACTTATTGATGATGAGGCGATAGAGATACCTTTGGTTATTTCTCAGCCAGATAAAAAAGCTGGTCGAAAAGGGGAACTTAAATCTCCAGAGGTTAAAGTTTTAGCCCAAGCACATCACTTAAGCATATTGCAACCAGAAAAACTCTCCGATGAGGGAGTTTATGAAGCCATTGTAGCAGCAAAGCCTGATTTTATTGTGGTGGCTGCTTTTGGGCAACTTTTACCTAAATCAATTTTAGAGATAGCACCTTGTATTAATCTTCATGCTTCTTTGCTGCCACACTATAGAGGGGCAAGTCCTGTGCAACAATCTTTGCTTAATAGTGATGAGTTTACTGGAATTACGGCGATGTTAATGGAAGAGGGCTTAGACTCTGGGCCTATTCTTGGTTATCGTTATTTCAAAATTCCAGAGACAATGTTATTGCCTGAACTTATGAATAGATTAAGTGATGATGCGTGTTTATTGACCACAGAGATTATTCATAATTTTGAGAATATTGAGCCTTTAAAGCAAAACAGAGCCATAGCAACACATTGTAAAAAGATTAAAAAAGCTGATGGCTTGGTTGATTTTTCTTTGGCTTCTGATTTTTATGATAAATATCGAGCCTTTGAGGGGTGGCCTGGGATTTTTCTTGACAATGGTATGAAAATTAAAGAGGTCGCTTTGGTTGAAACAGATAGTCAAAATAATATGGGTGAAATTTTAGTGCTTAAAGAAGAGTCCATTGTTATAGGATGCAAAAAGGGTGCTTTAGAGATAGGCATACTGCAACCTGCCTCTAAAAAAGCGGTGAATGCCAAAGCTTATTGTGTAGGGAGAGGGCTTAAAGTTGGAAATTCTTTACTTTAATAGCTTAGAGTCGACCCAAAGTTATTTAGTTGAAGTATTAAAGAGTCAAAAAGTAAGCACGCCAATTTGTGTGCTTACTAAAGAGCAGACAGAGGGAATTGGTTCACGTGATAATTCATGGGAGGGAGGAGAGGGGAATCTCTTTTTTTCTTTTGCCGTGAGCTTAGAAGATTTACCCAAAGATTTAGCCCTTAGTTCAGCTTCTATCTATTTTTCATTTATCATGAAAGAACTTTTAGTGAAATATGATAAAGAGGTTTGGCTCAAATGGCCTAACGATTTATATCAAAAATCAGAGAAAATTGGTGGAACTATCACAAAAAAAGTTGATAATATTCTTATTTGTGGAATGGGGATAAATTTACAAAAAAATTCAAATTCTTTCAAAGCACTAAATCTCAATGTTGAGCCAATATTTTTGCTCAAAGAGTATCTTTTGGCTTTGGAGAAGTACCCTACTTGGAAGCAGGTATTTAGTCAATATAAGATAGAATTTCAAAGAAGTAGGGAGTTTTTCACACATATTGATGGGCATAAAAAAACCCTTAAAGACGCGACTTTATCGGAAGATGGGTCATTAATCATAGATAATAAGAGAGTATATAGCATAAGATGAGCGAAGTAATTACAATAGCAAATCAAAAAGGTGGTGTAGGGAAGACAACAACCGCTGTCAATCTTGCCGCAGCATTGGCAAAAAGTGGTAAGAAAGTACTGCTTATTGATGCAGATCCACAGACCAATGCCACAACCAGTTTAGGTTTCAATCGTAATGATTATGAATACAATATCTACCATGTACTCATTGGCATTAAAAAGATGTCAGAAGTTATTCTAGCATCCAAGTTTAAAAATCTTGACATTGTTCCTGCCAATATTGGATTAGTAGGGGTTGAAAAAGAGTTTTATGACCCTAAAAAGAAAAATCGTGAGTTGTTACTCAAAAATGCCATAAAGCCAATTAAAAAGAGTTATCATTATATTATTATTGATTCTCCTCCTGCTTTAGGGCCTATTACGATTAACTCTTTAGGGGCTGCTGATTCGGTTATTATTCCTATTCAGTGTGAATTTTTTGCTTTAGAGGGATTAGCTCAATTGTTAAACACCATTAATCTACTTAAAAAGTCTATTAATCCGAAATTAACAATTAAAGGTTTTTTACCGACTATGTACTCTAGCCAAAATAATCTCTCTAAGCAGGTTCTAGAAGATTTATCGCACCATTTTAAAGAGAAACTTTTTTTAACCAAGAAAAAAGAGGTATTAATTGTTCCTAGAAATGTTAAAATTGCAGAGAGTCCAAGTTATGGAAAACCTGTTACCGAGTATGCTAAAAAGTCTAAAGGGGCTGCTGCTTATACTGATTTGGCTAAGAATATCATAAAAATAACCACAGCTAATAAAAAATCATCCACAGAGAAGGAGTAGGACAATGGCACTGGGTAGAGGATTAGGTTCTATACTAGATGAAGTAGGAAAAGCGTACGATACTGAAATGGGTGCTAGTGCTTACGATGGTGAAATGGTACGAGAGATTAAGGTAGAGGTGATTGCTCCAAACCCCTATCAGCCTCGAAAAACATTTGATGCTACTGCCTTACAAGAACTCTCTGATTCTATTGTAACACATGGTCTTTTACAGCCTATTGTGGTGATTGAAAAAGATGATGGCTATCTGCTTGTGGCAGGAGAGAGACGACTTAGAGCCCATAAGTTAGCCGATCTTGAAACCATTAAATGTGTGGTGGCAGATGTTGACATAGATGATATTAAGTTACGAGAGTTAGCGTTAATTGAGAATATTCAACGTGAAAATTTAAATGCCATGGAGTTAGCAAACTCTTATGATGAACTTATTAAGGTTTATGATATTACGCATGACGAACTCTCTTCTATTGTCAATAAAAGTCGTTCCCAAATTACCAATACACTACGTCTTTTAGGATTATGTAGTTATGTACAAGATAAATTAACAGCAGGTCTCATCTCACAAGGACATGCTAAAGTTTTGGTGGGCTTTAGCGAAAAAGAGCAAAAGATATTGGTTGATACTATTATCGGTCAAAAGCTTTCAGTACGAGAGAGTGAACTGTTGGCGAAAAAGAAAAAAGCCAATGAGGAAGAGATGATAGCTCCTCAAGAAAAAATAGAAAGTTTTGTTAACAGTTATGAATCAAAAATTAAAGCAAGACTCCCTTTTGCTTATAAGCTAAAAAACAATGCTTTAGAGATAAATTTTAAGAGTGCAGAAGAGATTGAAAAATTTCTCAATATGTTACCAAAATAGACATGAAGATACTTTAATCCTCAAAGCATCTACAATCCCCTTTATATCACAAAATATTAATCAAATCATTACTCTAAGAAAGATATAATACGCAAAATTTTTTAGAGGAGTTTGAATGCTTGACTTGAATCCCGGTTTGATGCTGTTTGTTCTGGTTGTTTTCTTCTCTCTAATGTATTTATTAAATACGATGCTGTTTCAGCCTCTTTTAAAGTTTATGGATGAAAGAGATGAAACAATAGCAAAGGATTTAAAAAATGCAGAAGAGATGGCAGATAATAGCTCAGATTTAAACACTAAAGCCGACACCCTTTTAGCCGAAGCGAAAGCTGAAGCTAATGCAATCAGAGAAAAAGCCACTACTGAAGCGAAAGCTTTAGCCCAGAGCAAAATAGAAAGTAAAGTTAAAGAACTTGAAGTAAACTCTGCCGCGTTTGAAGCAGAACTAGAAGCAGAGCAAAAAGCATTAAAAGATGCTTTAACAGCTCAACTTCCAACTTTTAAAGAGACCTTACAATCTAAGTTGAGTGGCTTATAGGAGAGATGATGAGAATTAAAAATATAGCTCTAATAGTAACGGCTCTGTTATTACCTTCATTGGTATTGGCATCAGGTACTGAGCATCACGATGTAAGTATGTTTAACTCGGATTTTTTTTATAGAGTTTTGAACTTTTCTGTTTTTGTTGGTATTGTTTATTATTTAGCGGCTAATCCTATTAAAGCATTTTTTGTAGGTAGAAGTGAAGGTATTGCTAATCAATTGGAAGAGATTGAAGCGAAATTAGAAGCTTCTAAAAATGAGCGTCTAGCAGCAGAAGAGAATGTTACTAAAGCTGAAAGTAAAGCCAAAGAGATTGTTGCAGATGCAGGAAATGAAGCTCAACTATTAGCAGATAATATTGCTGAAAAAAATGCTGTAGCATTAACTATTTTAGATAAACAAGCTGTTGAAAAACAGACTTTGTCTGCTAAAAAAGCGACACAATCTACTATTGATAGCTTACTTAATGATGGTTTTGAAAATTCAGATATTGCCATTGATGAAGCTAAAGTTGTATCACTTATCTCAAGTAAGGTGGCATAATGGAAGAGTTAATTGCAAAACGATATGTCAATGCTTTGGTTGATTCTACCTCTAAAAAAGATAGAGCAGACTTTTCTAAGACACTTTTGGGAATGGCAGATGCTTTTGAAGATGAAAAAGTAGCTGAGAACTTAACCTCTCCTTTGGTTTCTAACGAACAAAAAACAGCTTTGGTTCTTGAATCTTTAGGTGAAGATGCCAATGCTAAATTGGTAAACTTTATTAAAATTATTGGTGAAAATGGTCGTTTAGATTTATTGCCTACTATTGCTAAAGTTTTAAAACAAGCTATCCAAAAAGAGACCAATAAATACGAAGGTGTTGTGACAAGTAGTAGTAAACTTAAAGCCGATGAGCTTAAAGAGTTACAAGCGTCACTTAGTAAATATACAGATGGTGCAAGTATTAAATTGACACAAGAGATTTCTGACATAGAAGGAATTAAAGTTTCAGTTGATGATTTGGGTATTGAGGTGAACTTCTCTAAGCAGAGAGTTAAAGAACAGTTAATTGATTTCATTACGAAATCACTATAAACAAGTAACAAACGGAAGGAGTTGCAGTGGCAAACAAATTACAAGCAGATGAAATCTCTTCAATAATCAAAGAGAGAATTGCGAATTTTGAGATTGATGTAGATATCAACGAAGTTGGTAAGGTAGTAGGTGTTGCAGATGGAATTACATCTGTATATGGTCTTAACAATGTTATGGCGGGTGAAGTCGTAGAATTTGAAACAGGTGTTTTAGGTATGGTTCTTAACCTAGAAGAGGCGAGTGTAGGTATCGTTGTTCTAGGTTCTATGGCTGGTATCGTTGAAGGTATGAGCGTTAAAAGAACAGGTGAACTTCTTAAAATGCCAGTTGGTGATGCGATGGTTGGTCGTGTTGTTAATCCACTTGGAGAACCAGTTGATGGTAAAGGTCCAATTGAGACAACAGAGTCAAGACTTATCGAAGACAAAGCTCCTGGAATTATGGCTAGAAAATCAGTTCATGAGCCACTTCAAACAGGTATTAAAGCGATTGATGCATTGGTACCAGTTGGACGAGGACAAAGAGAACTTATCATTGGTGATAGACAAACAGGTAAAACTACTTTAGCGATTGATACTATTATCAATCAAAAAGGTCAAGATGTTATTTGTGTTTATGTAGCCATTGGTCAAAAACAATCAACAGTTGCTTCATTGGTTAAAAAGCTTGAAGAAGCTGGTGCGATGGAATACACTATTATTGTTAATGCGTCTGCTTCTGATTCGGCAGCATTCCAATTCTTAGCACCTTATGCAGGAATTACTTTATCTGAATACTATATGCACTCTAGCAGACATGCTGTTATATTCTATGATGATTTAACAAAACATGCCGTTGCTTACCGTGAGATGTCACTTATTTTAAGACGTCCTCCAGGTCGAGAGGCATACCCTGGTGATGTTTTCTATCTTCACTCAAGATTACTTGAAAGAGCTGCGAAACTTAGTGATGCAAATGGTGCAGGTTCTATTACTGCATTCCCAATTATTGAGACTCAAGCAGGTGATGTTGCGGCTTATATTCCAACTAACGTAATTTCAATTACGGATGGACAAATTTTCTTAGAAACTGACCTCTTTAACTCAGGTGTAAGACCTGCGATTAATGTTGGACTTTCAGTATCACGTGTTGGTGGTGCTGCACAGATTAAAGCCACTAAACAAGTAGCAGGAACACTTAGACTTGACCTTGCTTCTTACCGTGAGCTTCAAGCATTTGCACAGTTTGCTTCTGACCTTGATGAACACAGTAGAGCACAACTTGAGCGTGGTGGAAGAATGGTTGAAGTTCTTAAACAAGGACCATACGCACCTGTTGCCATTGAGAAACAAGTTATTATGA
>Ga0256840_1000754_pt1 | contig 32420 bp, 33 predicted proteins | sample 355202metaG_FD_185969 | JGI IMG/M metagenome (GOLD analysis project Ga0256840, IMG submission 185969) | Hydrothermal vent microbial communities from Mid Atlantic Ridge, Atlantic Ocean - 355-202 | ecosystem: Environmental > Aquatic > Marine > Hydrothermal vents | place: Atlantic Ocean: Mid...
TTTAATCTTCACAGGTACATTTTCACTATACTTCTTAGCCAAAACATACATAGAAGCAACAGCGTATAATCCTTTTAGTGAAAACTTTGCCATCTTAACCTCTCATATAGAATTGTCCTATTATATCCTAATAGTGATTAAAAAACATTTTAGCTCTTATAAGTTTATATTTTTTGGAGCTCATTTTTTCTATCTGCTCTTTTGTCAAGCTTTTTGCACCTATTATGTTCTCTGGTTTTTTTAGCGATAAAACTCCCTGAGTTTTCCTGTTTTTATCCATTATAAGAGGATTAACATGACACTCTTCGCAACTTTTTGCATATTTTCCTATCGTGTGAGGATAGTATGGCACCCAACCCTCTATCTTTTTTCCGGCTATTCCACTTTTGTCATCTACTATCATCTTGCCATTTTTATCTCGGTAGCTAATCCTATACTGAAAAAGTGGGCGAATAAGCACAACCTTTCCATCTTTTGAATTTGCAAGATAGAGATCTTCCCATCTTCGGTATCTATACCCGCTATACCAGATACCTCTTTTCATCTTTTTTAAGACCCAGTCAGGCATCTTTGGAGCTATCTTTTTCTTACTTTTTAAAGCTCTTTTTAGAAAGTTTTTTAGATAACCATCCTCTTGCAAAGTCAAATTTTTCCACTTTTTGTAATCAGCTATATCATCCCTAAATACTGATAACTCATAAGAGTAAACCCCCCAGGAGGAGTGGCAGGCTACACAGGAGATATTTTTATGATAGTTTGGATGATTTTTTTTGGCTATCTGTTTATGACAGTCGATACATTGAACTTTTTTCTCTCCAATCATATCCTTAAAAGAGTGGCAGCTAGCACAGGTTAGTCCCTTTTTAAAGTGAATATCTTGACTTAAATGGTGAAAGTCTATGCCATATTTTTGTGGAGGGAAAAAACCATCTTTTGTTAGAGGTGCCCTGTAACTTTTGTCATAATCTTTTGGAAAAAGTCCCTTGTAGTCTGTTCCAATAAACTCTTTATTGTGACAGCTTAGGCACTTTTTCATAGGAGTTTTGCTCTTTTTAAATTCTCCTCCTATTTGATGTTTTGTATGACAAGCAAGACAATTTTTTCCTCTTTTCATCCCTCTTTCACCACTACTTTTTATACTAACATGACACTTAAGGCACTTTCTTCTTAAAAAATCATCAACCAAATCGCTTACACTCTTTAGACTCTTTTTGGAGAGAGGAATTGTCTGGTAGGTTACATTACTATCTTTTACGCCCCATATCTCTCTTGTTATATTTATAGCCTTTTTTAGAGTATAGTGTATAGAGTGCTTACACCTATTAGCATCTTTTTGATGGCAATCTATACAGCTTTTGGCAAAAAGAGAGATTGAAAAAAGAAAAATAACAGCTATTTTAAACATTTTGTCTTTCCACTATAAAAAAGTTTTTTAGAGTTGTTAAAATCTTTATATATTTTATCATCATAACTGTTATGGCATATGATACACTTATATGCTTCTACTATCTTATAAAGCTCACTTTTATTAAAGCTTCTGGCTCTTTTTCTGGAAGTGCTTTGAAACTGCTTCCCCTCTTCTGAAACAAAAGCATCTATAGGATAAGAAAAGGGCATACCACTTGCATTTGAGTCATAGATCGGCTCAAACACAATCTTGCCATTTTTTATATCAAGATGACCTCTGCCAAGCCCTAAAGAAGCCGGATTAAAATGGCAATCCTCACAGCTTCTGCTTTTTAATTGTGTAGTGTGGGGATCCCATCCTGCCATAGCCATAGAGTGAAACTTTTCAACCATTTTATCTTTAAAGATAGTCCCTACCACCTGACACCCGGGGGCAAATGGCATAATCTTTCCGTTATAACCAATACCAAGAGAGGGGTGCTCCCATCTCAAAAAGCTCCTAAACTCCTGCCACTGACCCTTCGTAACCCTCTTTGAAACCCAGTCAAACTGCTTACCCTTTTTTATATACACCTCATGACAGCCGTAACAACTTGGCATCCATTGTGAATGACAAGCTGAGCAATCAAGTCTTTTATGGATTAAGAGCGAGTGGTAAGGCTTATCTTTCATCTGCTTGAGATTAAATTTTTTACCATCTATTTTTCTGTAAAAAAGAGTGGTGTTATTATCTTTTTGAATATTATAGAGCGGGGTTGAGAATTTTCTAGTATAAGCGATTATGTTTGATTCAGTTATATTGCCATTTAGATAGAGAAGTTTTTTTCCCAAGGTATCAATCTTTTTAAATTTTGCCTTATGGCAATCCTTGCACTTTATATCTTCAGCATCCTCCATATGTTTATGCACTCTTCCATCACCCATTACACCCTTTTCGGTATGACAATCGATACAATCAAGCCCTGCTTTGGTGTGATGAATATCAGCCGGTAATTTATAGTAAAATCTCCTGCCATCACTCATCTTGTGAGTAAAGTTGCCGTTTTTATATGGAGTTCCATATCCTTCACTCTCAAAAACCCCAATATATGAGAGTCCGATTCTATTGGATCTGTTATGGCACTTTAGGCAATTTTTGGTCGGTATCTTTGTTGAAAACTTTGCATGTTTATTGCCTGATCCTTTAGAGACTCTATGACAGTCACTACAACCCCCACCTCTTTTTACCATACCTTTATCAAAAACCTTTTCATCTTGGTCTATATGACAAGCAGCACACATTTTTCTAAAATGATCCTCAGCAAGTGAACTCTGTTTGCTCTTTCTTATATCTTTTATACCTATAGTAGAGTTTAAAGAGTTACTCTCTTTCCATTGATATTTAAGTACATTTAGTATGCCGCTTTGAGTATTCATAAGGGATTTAGAGACTCTTTTAACTATCTCCTTGTGACATTTGGAGCAAAATATTGAAGCATGTTCAAGTCTAGCAGGGTTTTTAACCATAAACCGATGAGCATCCTTTTTGTTTGTTGCCCATCTGTTTCCACCGTGACATACTGCACAGCCAAATATCTCTACCTGATGAGCATCATCCATACTGCTCATATCTTTATGGCAAACTACACACTGATCCACACTCTCTTTTTTTATTGCACCTTTACCGCCTTTTGGGTAGTATAAAATAGTTATAAATATCAGCAGAAAAAAAGATAAATATGAAATATATCTCAAAATATTATATCTTTTCAAAACAGAGAAACCCAGGTATAAAATATCATCCATATCAAAAGCAAAACTCTTACAATATTTTTATATTTTACAACTCTAAATAGAAAAAGTAAAATGATAGGAAAAACAAGAGTAAAATTAACCAAAATTGCAGGTATCGAAAAAGAGAGCAATCTTTCAGCCCCTTTAAAAAACCAAGGGCTATAAAGGTTTGCCCCCTTTGCACTTAAAGGTACATCAACAGGCATTTTTAAAAACAGAACTGATAATACAACCATAAACAAAGAAGCACCAAGATACTCTGTTTTTATCGTAAACTTTCTAACATGTTTTAAAAGTATAAAGTATAAAATTAGTGGTAAAAATAGAATGTGCCATATAAAAAATTTGTAAGTTATGATGTTTGTGTCTTTGACAAGAGGTAGCAGAGTATCGATAAATGGAGTATCTTTTATAAGTGTAAAAGTTACATTTGCTGCTGCATTTGCACTCTGATCCCCTTTTAGAACAAAACCACTGAAAAGAAAAAAGATAACTGCCAAAAAAGCTACGATGGAGTAATTCCAAGAAGAGCGTGTTATAGTGATCCTCTTTTGAGACAGTTCAACTGTCACATGAAATAGAAGAAAGATTAAAAAAAGTTCAGAGCTAAAGTAGTGAACTTTTCTATAAATTTCTCCATAAGGATATAAAAATGTAATCTTTTGGACAGTATCATAAGCCATCGAAGGATGATAAACAAACACCAAAACCAAGCCGCTTATCAAGGATATAAACAGTAACGGCAAAAGCATAAAAGAGAGAGCTTTAAACATCTACTAACCTATTATAACATTATCTTTGACTATTTTAAATGCTATTTTATCCAAATCTCTCTTTGCAGGTCCTTCAATCCTCCCTCCATCCTTTGTAAATTTACTGTGATGACAAGGACAGATAAAGAGTTTTTTATCGTCATAGTATCTCAAAATACACCCCATATGTGTGCAATGGAGATTTAAGACTTCTACTTTTTTACCTTTTTTAAAGATAAAAAACTCCCCTTTTTCATGTAGATTGACACCCTCTTTTAGGCTTTTTAGAGGGATAAGGTATCTTTTTCTATTATTTTTATCAAAAAATATAAACTCTTTTGAACTAAAAAGAAAAACTCCCCCCAAAGTGTATGGGAGAAGCTTTATAAAATCTCTTCTTTTAAGATTAGCACCCTTCAAATTTTGAGCCACCATCACTTGCACTCGGAGCCTCTTTTGCTTTTGATTCTTCTATAAAAGTATCAAAATCTTCTATATCACCATTATCAGCAAGTTTTTGTATAACATCATTATAGTTAGCCCATGCGGCCTTTTCCCAAGGATTTGCCTGTATGGCTTTTTGTGCATAAACCTTTGCAAGCTGCAAATTATCTTTTTCCACTTCAGCTCTTGCAAGGTCTATATAGTGTTTGCATAAAACCCTATCCATGCTATAGTCCTGCTTGTTTTGTGCATTCATAGACATGGATAAAAATCCCATAATCAGTGCAATCCCTATAACTGAAACCAATATCTTCTTCATCTTTTCTCCTTCTTAATAGTTAACAGTAACATAGTAAACATTTGGCATAGTTCCCTCATCCTCTTTGAGTCTTGTTATGGATGTAGCGTCTCTTAAGAGTTTGGAAACATTGCTGTCAGGATCATTTAGATCGCCGAAATTTCTTGATTCTCCCACACAAGTAGTAACGCAGGCAGGATCCAATCCTTGAGAAATTCGAGGAAGGCAGAAGGTGCACTTATCAACAGACTGCAACTCTTCATTATAGTATCTTGCATCATAAGGACAGGCAACCATACAAGCCTTACAGCCTATACACATATCAGGCTCAACAAGAACTATCCCATCCTCATCTCTTTTAAAGCTAGCACCAGTTGGGCAAACATCTACACAAGGTGCATTATCACAGTGATTGCACAAAGTCGGCAAAAAACTTATAGTAGGATTGCCATGACAATCCTCGCCCTCTACCTCATAAACCTTGGTTCTATATGCCTCTTTGAGTGCCGGAACCTCCCAGTCAGTTTTGCAGGCAACATAGCAAGCATCACATCCGATACACCTGTCACCAACTATAACCATAGCCAAATTTTTCTTTTTATCAATTTTACTCTCTAATAGTCCCATATCAAGCCTTTTGAAGTTTTACAAAACCGTTATGAAATGCTGCCGCACCACTTATAGGATCAACGCCATCACTTATAAACCAGTTATCTTTTGTCCCTATACCATTACCTCTGCTCCAAAATTTTGTCTTATGTCCAAAGCCGTGGTTTATAAATATGGTCCCCTCTTTAACTCTTTTTGTAATTTTAAGTCTTTCGGGATGGTCTGATCTATGATTGGTCTTTACATTTACTATATAAGCACTGTCTCCCTCTTTAAAACCATGCTTTTTGGCATCGTTAGGGTGTATCCATATAGGTGTATCATCTTGAAGCTCCAAAAGTACCCAGTTATTTTGACTTCTTGCGTGTGAGTGGTGCGGAGTTCTACCAAACATCATCCTAAACTCACCCTCTTTTGGCATAGGTGGATCCTTGTAAATCGGTATAGGTGCAAAATCATCACCATTTTTTTTCTGTATCTCTTTAAGATCAGGAACATATAGTTGAACTTTGCCTGTAGTGGTGGCAAATTTCATAAGAGCACCACTTGCACCGGGATATGGATCAACATCCTCAAAAAGAACCACTCCATCTTTTTGTAGTCTTGCATATTGATCTTCACTCAATACTTCAGACAACTCCTCCACCATCTCTTTTGGAGATTTTTCAAACCATTTGCCAAGTCCAAACTCTTCAGCCATTCCTTTGCATATATCAAAACACCCTTTTGTGTCATATATCGGCTTTATAGCCGGCTCTCTTATGGCTATAAACGGTGTTTTGTCTTTTTGAACATACGGTGCATCATATCTTTCAAGATAAGTTGACTCGGGAAATATAACATCACTATACATAACAGTATCGGTAAACTGTGTATCTATCGATATTATAAGTTCAAGATTTTTTATAGCATCAAAAATCCCATTAACACCTACAGGCGAATGGCTTAAAGGATTGGTTCCATAAAGAAGCCATGCTTTAACAGGATAAGGTTTTTGTGTTAAGGTTGCCTCATATATACCATTGCTTCTTCCAAGTGCTTCCGGAGCTAATGGAAATTTTTCATCTTTACCGACTCCATCGGCTCTTTTTACTCCTTTTACTTCAGGGTGCTCCTCTTTTGGAAATTCAACCGGAACAGGATTTCTCACAAAAATACCTCCCGGAACTCCCCAGTTACCCATAAGAGCATTTAGTATAGCTATAGCTCTTACTGTCTGAGTATCATTTCCATATCTTGTCATCCTTCTTGGAGGGATCGCCACTACATTTGGTGCATTTTTTGCAAAATCCCAGGCGATACTCTCTATAAGTTTTGCATCAATTCCTGTCTTTTTACTTGCCCAATCAGGAGTGTACTCTTTTATATGCTTAACAAGCTCATTATAGCCGTAGCAATACTCTCTTACAAAATCCATATTGGCAAGATTATCTCTTATGATGACATGTATAAGCCCCAAAGCTAGTGCCAAATCAGTTCCCGGATTTATCTGCAACCAATTTGTAGCTCTAACAGCTGACTCACTCTGTCTTGGATCAATATAGGTAAGTTTTGAGCCTCTTGCAAGTCCTTCTGCAAAATCCGCAGCCTCTCTTACCTGAACAGAGCCTGCCATATTTCTTCCAAATATTATCATATGTTTTGAGTTTGCCATATCGTAAGTCTCATGTCCGCTTACACCCGTTCCAAATGTTAAAGCCCAAGCCATCTCTCTACTTCCAAGACACTGAGAGTATGCCGGTATAGTAATATTTGGACTACCAAGAGCCAGGGTAAAAAGATGCACATATCTTTCACCTGTTCCATGCATAAATGTAGCTAAAGTTTTAGCACCATATTTCTCTACCAGAGGATTTAGTTTTTGATGAACATATTTGTAAGCCTCTTCCCAACTCACCTTTTTAAATTTTCCTTCACCTCTTTTTCCTGTTCTTATAAGAGGATACTGTATCCTGTCAGGATCATAAGTAGAAGCAATGCCTGCATTTCCTTTTGCACACAGATGACCTCTGTTGTTAGGATTTAGTTTATTTCCTTCAAGCTTATGGATTCTTCCTTCTCTAACATAAGCATCTACTCCACAGTTCCAAAAACACATCTCACAAAAGTTTTGACTTCTCTCACCCCTGTCATAGTGTAAAAATCTCTCACCTCTTTTTTGAGTTGAAGCTTCTAGCGGAGAAGGAATACCTGACAGACCTGCTCCAAAAGCTACCGAACTTGCTCCGGCAAGCTTTAAAAAGCCTCTTCTTGATATCTTAAGTCTACTCATTTTAATGCTCCTCCTCTTTAAGCTCAAAAAGCTTTTCTCCTAGGAAATAAACTATCATAGCTACTCCTATTCCACCTACAAAAAGAGATATCTCACTTGTTGTCGGCATATAGTAATGAAGTGTAAATGGTATATTGTTGTTAGGTCTGCTGAGCAACTGTCCACCTACAATATTGTCATATCTTGAGAAGAATACCCCAACCAAAACACCAATACCAGCTATAAACGAAAGTATTGTAGAGCTGAATTTTCCTATAAGTATCATCACTATAGGCAAAACAATACCCACTATCAACTCAAAATAGTAAAAGTTTGATGAAAGTACACCATTACCTATAAACAGTTTTATAGTTTTTGCAAGTTCACTATCTCCTCCATAACTGTTCAAAAACACACTCCATACATCTACAAAAAACATTAGACAAAGAGCCAAAAAGAGAGTCTTGTTAAGAGCGATTACATTACTCTTGTATCTATTTCCTTGATTGTGAAAAGCTACTAACATAAGCACAACCGCAACACCGGCTGCAACAGCTGAGACTATAAACTGAAGCTGAAACGAAACTGAATGCCACAGAGGTCTTGTAGCATTTGAAGCAAAAACAAAAGCCAAGGTAGAGTATGCGACTACTCCTACAAAAAGCCCTACTAAAGAGGCAAAAAATGCTGAACCGTGCTTTTTGCTCATCAAAAAGTAAAGCTCTAACGCCAACAGAGGTAACTCAATCATATAGAGTGTCACCATCCACCATATAGGTGAAGTTATCTCAAAATTTGTATAATACTTTAGAAGCCTTAATGTCTGCAATTGATAAGGACCTGCAAGCTCCCAAAAGATTATAAAAAATGCTCCTATCAGTGCTGACAAAGAAACAAGAGCGACTCTTTTTGGCATCACATCAAAAGCCGATATCTTAAACACATGTGACAACGAACCCAAAATCGCCGTCCCTGCACTAATACCTACCAAAAAAGAGTAACCAATGATCAACAATCCCCAAGAAACCTCTCTACTTATGCCATAGGAAGCCTCTTGACCATTTTTAAAAACCATTATCATACCATATATCGATATGGCACCAATCACAAAAGAGAGCACAAGCCAAAATAGACTTGGTCTGTTATGAATTGTTTGAGTTTGTAAACTCATATCTCCTCCTTTATAGAGCTAATCAATTTACTGCTAATACCAACAACTTCCCCATAAAATTTACCTGTTAGAGACAAACTATTCAAAGAGTTTGCTAAATCATCTATCCAAGTTAAAAATTTGGTAAACTCTTTAAACTCTTTAAATTTATTTTCTTCAGCCAATATAACTGCAAACATTATCATTGAAGATAGATTGTCCGCCGGCTTTTTCATATTGTATTCATCGTATACATAGCCGCTTGCTTTGTAGGTTCTGTCTATTTTTATGAGACTTTTTCCATACAATTTTCCATCAAGCCACCATGATGCATAAGGAACACATCTTGACTCCTGAGACTCCATAACAAAGATTTTGATATATTCAGCCTCTAAATCCACTAGCTTTAACCTTGGATTTAATTTTAAAGAGAGCAACTTATTTAACTTTTCTATATCACTCTCCAAGCCGTCATATGGATAGTCCAAAATATCTGCACACAAAGATAGTGCAGATATTTTATCGTCAATTGATAAATTTTTAAATGTTTTATTTGACATTTAAATTAGTTACCACCTTTTACAAGCTTTCTTTTTGGCCATCTGGTATAGTCAGCCATAGAACCGCTATATACTCTGTTTTTACCATCTTCCATCCCTACAACATACTTTTGTACAAACCATCCACCTGCAGCCAAGTGACCTGTGTTGCAGTACCAGATAACAGGTTTATTTGGATCTATTCCGGCTTTTTTATACTCTTTTAGAGCATGATTCTTATCTCCTATATACCAAACGCCATCTTTTTTTACAGCAAGAACTTTTATATGCATTGGTCTAGCTCCAGGCAAATGCCCCTCTTTTAATCTTCTTGGATCTTTTGCGGTACCGTCCCAATGCTTGCCTTTACCGTTCGTATCAACTGTTTGATAAGCTCCAGTCCATACTGCTTCATCCACATCTTCACCGGTAGCTATGATATTTTGATTGAATTTTGTGATTTTATACTTGCTTTTTTTAACTTTTGGTTTTTTATTGCTTACTTCACCACCATCTTTTTTCCAAGCAGCAAATCCACCGTTTAAAACAGCAGCATTATTAAAACCGTAATACTCTACAGTGTACATTGCCAACGCACCATCTCTGTAATCTTTTGCTTTTGTGCCACCTGCATAAAATACCACAGCACTATCTTTTGTAATACCACTTTTTCTGAAAGTTCTCTCCATAGCAAGAGGAGCTGCTATGTATCCCGGTATCGGCTTTTTTGTGATCTTGCTATAGTATCTCCCCTCCCTAAAGTCTTTACCTTTCCAATGCACTGCACCCTTTATGTGCTCTTTGTTGTACCCTTTTTTTCTTACATCTATGATAACCAAATCCTTATCACCCATATGTGACTTTAACCAAGCGGTATCAACAAGATGGTTCTTTGGAACCTCGAGTGCCATTGCACCAACACCAATAACAGCTGAAACGATTAGAGTGTTTACAACCTTTTTCATATAACCTCCTTAAAATTTAGATTTAATAGGATGTTATTATAAAAAAGTGAGTAGAAAGGGAGTAGATTTAAAAAATTTAGAATTTTATGATAAAATGAGCCTCATTGTGTATATTTTTCACACTAATTTGACCTCCGTTTTTTTCTATGATGATTTTAGCAAGATAGAGTCCTATACCCGTCCCCATTCCTTTATCTTTAGTTGTAAAATATGGCTCAAACACCTTATCAATGGGTTCTACATCTATCCCACCACCATTATCATAAATATCTATATATTTTTTTTCATCTTTTTTGTATGTTTTTATAGTTATGGCAGGTTCTTTTATCTCTCTTAATTTTAAAATATCTATAGCATTCTTTATGATATTAATCAAAGCCTGTATTATCTCATTTGAATAACCGTAGAGTTTGAAATTTTCATCAATATTGCTTATAAATTTTATACTGTTTTTATCTATGGATGAACTTAAAAGCTGATATGACAACTTAATAACTTCATCAATATGATAAAACTCTTTATCTTTTTGGGTAGAGAGAAAATTTCTAAAGTCATCTATTGTATTTGACATAAATTGTATCTGCCCCTTGGACTCATCTATCTTCTCTTTCAACTTCTCCTCATCAAGGATACCTTTTTTCATTCTTATCTCTAAATTTGCCATTGCAAATGAGAGTTGCGATAGAGGCTGCTTCCACTGATGTGCAATATTTTCTATCATGCTACCCATTGAGGCAAGCTTGTTTTGGTGCATAAGAAGAAGTTCTCTTTTTTTCTGCAGTTTTTGATTGTTTTTATAGATTATGTACAAAAAGATAAATATCAAAACAAAAACTACAAAACCTATAGATATGGTTATAAAAAAGTCTTTTATATGGGTTGATACTATATTTGTTATAGGGACTTTTATGGAGATTATAGCTCTTAGATCTCCAACTTTTTCATGAAAACCTGCTTTGTCACCATACATTTTCATAAGTTCTCTTGGTGCATCTTTTGGATTGCCATGGCACTTTAGACAAGATTTTTGATTTCTGTCTATCGGTAAAGCTACAAAAAAATACTCTATATCGTTCTCTTTTATAAAAGTGGAGAACTCTTTTATCTCTTTTTTTCTAAATTTTTGTAAAATTTTTTTCTCAAAACCATCAGCCAAATTTGCGGGATTTCTTGGATTGGTGGCGGCAAGTTTGTATTTATATGGCACAAAACCATTATAAGCTTCACTCTTTTGTCTATATATATCATGTATGCTATTTGCTATAAAAGTGGATGACATAAGTCTTGGATCGAAAAATTCGCTATATAGTTTTTTCTCTTTTTTAAGTTTATAGATCACAGGTTTTTGGATATTTTCAATGTATGATCTTATCGCCTTGGTAGTATTTAATATAGTAAGAACTTCCTGTTTCGCATCTTTTATAACAAGGTGCTTATAAAAGTAATAAAAAAATATGACCATAAGGATATATAAAACTGTTAGTGAGATGGCAACAATTTTTATGTCTATCCTAAACACAAAATTTATAACCCATTCCGTAAATATTTTCTATGATATCTTTTTTACCAAGCTTTTTTCTAAGCTCTTTGACTATAAATTTTATGGCATCTTTTGACGGAAGATCTACACTCCATAGATAGTTATAGATGGTATCATAGGTTATAACTCTGTTTTTGTGCTTTAAAAAATACTCAAGAAGCCTACTCTCATTTTTTGATAGTTTATACTCTGCATCACTGCTCTTAACAGATTTTAGATATGGTTTGTAGATGCAGTTTTCATATACCTCAATACTCTCTTTATGATCTGATAACTCTTCACTAACAGATTTAAGTGCAGATATTATCTCATCTGCTCCACAGGGCTTTGCCAAATATTTTGTTATCTTAAGCTCTATCGCTCTCCATAGATACTCCTGCTCAGTATGAGCGGATATGATAACAATAGGTATGTTTTTATCTCTTTTTCTAATAGCTTTTATGGCGTCTATACCATCTAAATTCGGCATAAATATATCAAAGATCAATACATCATAACTACTGTCATCAAACTCTTTTAACGACTTTTTGCCATCTTCAACATACTTTACACTGCTAAAATATATCTCCAGTATCTCTATAATATTTTTAGCAACTCCCCTCTCATCTTCAGCATAAAGCACTCTCTTGTCTGATAAAATATTGAGTATCTTATCATCTCGCATCACCAAAACCTCTGCACTGACTAAGCAACTCTTTTGTGATAATTTTTATACTTTTATCCTCTACATTGATAATAACATCAGCTATCTTTTCATACTCTTTTACTCTTGTTTTATATAACTCTTTTGCTTTTTTTATATCTTGAAGCAGTGGTCTTTTTGCGAGTTTCTTCTTGGCATTTGGGTGGGATTTTAGTCTATTGAGTATCGCTTCAAAGGAGGATTCGAGATAGATAACTTTACCTATCTTTTTTATATTTTTTTGCCTGTAAAAACCGCCTCCGGTTGAGATGATTGTGCCTTTGACACTTTTTTGAAGCCACAAGGCACACCTCTTCTCAAGCTCTCTAAAGTAGCCCTCCCCTTCATCTTCAAATATAGCTTTGATCTTTTTATTAACAAGACTCTCTATCAAATCATCCGTATCAACAGCAAACATTTTGCTCTCTTTTGATAACTCTCTTGCTATGGTTCCTTTTCCTACACCCATAAAACCGATCAAAACTATATTTTGCATCAAACCTCTTTTACAGTTATTACCTCGTCTAATTTTTCGCAGAGTATCTTTTCAACTCTCTCCTGCCAAAGTTTACCAAAAGTTTCCTTTTCATCTTTTGAAGCAGCTCCTTGCATAATCTTTTGCATAAGTTGTGGCTGTCTTGGATTACCTGGAACTTTGGAATGATCATAAAAAACATCTACACTTTTACCTGTATCAACTCTTGTAAATCTTGCCGAAGAGCTAATATCAGCTCCAAAACCCATCAAAGAGTGCCTGATAAATTTACCGCCTATCCCTTTAAAACCGCTTTTTTCGGTGGCTCCGGTTATATTAGTGATAACATTTGCAATAACTCCAGCTACTCCATCTTCTAGCTTCTCTTTAAACTCGACTTTTATATCTCCTCTAATAGGCGGGCTATCAGGGTATAAAGCCTTTAAAGCCTTATAAGTCATACCATAAGCTCCGGCAACAGTAGGACAGCTATGACCTGCAGCTTTTACCACTAAAAGATAGTTATATTTGATTTTACCATCTTTAAAAGTGCCAAGAAACTCAGCCAATGGGTCAATCATCACGATCTTTGGAACTCTGCTAAAAAACTCCGGATACTCTTCTATCATAACGCCCCCAATGCTTTTTTTACTTCATCACTTGCCATTGTTATATTCCAAGCCGGCTCCCAAACTATCTCTACTTCGCACTCGCTAACTCCATCAAGCTTCTCTACAGCCTCCTTTGTCCACTGTTTCATCATCTCATGCAATGGACATCCTCTAGTAGATAGAGTCATAGTAACTTTTACCTTGTCACCATCTATATCGATACCATAAATAAGCCCTAAAGAGTATATATCAAATCCAACCTCAGGATCAACTACCGTTCTTATCGCATCTTCAACCATCTCTTTTGTTACTGCCATTTTTTTAAACTCCTTCTTTAAGTCTATCCAATCCGTAGATCAGAGTGTAGTAAATATTATAAATCACCAAAAGCGTTGCTGCTGCCATTATGATAGCTCCACCAATAAACAAAATCTCCATCTTAAAAGCTATAGCAACAGAGCAGACTAAAACCCCAACCGTTGTAACCCAAAACTGTGTATCTGCTACTCTCTCTTTGACCATTTCATTCAGCATTGGAACTTTTATCTTGCCAACAAGTGGGGAGTATCTTTGATACCACACCAAAAAGGGAAGTATCTTGTAGATATGTCCTACTATAAAAAATACAAAAAAACCAAAAAAGAGAATAAAACCAAAGAGTATATAGAGTATTTGACTGTTTTGAAGTATAGCAAACACTAAGACTATGATAGATAGTATCAATGACACAAAAGAGGCTATCATATTTTTTGCCCAGAAGTCATTTTGTTTTCTAATTCTTCCTTTAAATATAAGCCACATTTGATAAAGTCCCAAAAACACCGAAAGAGCTATAAGTGCTACTCCGGTGTATTTTACTAAAGGATTATCAAAAAATATGGAGCTTATGTAGATAACAAGTCCAGCTATTATAAGATAAAAGGCTACCTCTATCGCTTTCTGGCTAAAACCATGAGATAAAGAGAACATTGGCAAAAGTATCATACCTATCCCCATGATAGTCATCAAGATATACCCAACAATAGTTGCAGATATATGAACTGTAACTAGTTGTACCAAATTACCGCTAAATCCATATATCAAATTTAGTGCCATATAAAAACCTATAGTAACGCCAATGAGTAAAAAGATATTGGAAACCAGTATATACTTTGCAGTTATGCTCCAAAGCTCTATATTTTTATAAGTTAAAAAAATATTTACTATAAAAATAAGCATGGATATATACATAAGCATTGCACCATACGGTAATACCTTGATATATCCCTCAACTCCAAGTGCTGTTGAAAAGAGAACTATCCCCACAACAAAGAGATAAAACTGCACATAGGCAAAATCTTTGGAAAATATAGGTATCTCCAAAACAACAGGCACTAGTTGATACATCGCTCCAAAGATTATCATCATGATAAAGCCAAGAAGATAGAGATGCATCAAACTTGCTATCGAAGAGGTGAGAAAAAATGAGTGCAACTCTCCGCTATAAAATGGTAGAAGAAAAGAGGCTACCGTATAAAATAGCGCTCCGGCTATCATGTAGTGAGCCACCAATTTAAATGGTGGCGCCATCTCAGTTGCTAATTGCTTTGCCATCTCTTATCCGTGACAGTTAGTATCGTTAAAATCCGTATTTGCCTCAGGGTTGGCTTTTTTTGTAAAGATAAGTATGGTTTTTCCGTCAACCTCTTTATCAACAAAGTCAAACTCACCCTCTACTTTTGGCAAAAGCCCCATAGGTTTTTTGTGATTTATCATCTTTACTTTTGTCTTGTCATCTTTTATCTGTTGAAGTGCAAGCATTGCATTTACCATAGGCTCAGGTGGTCCACATCTGCTTGTATCAAACTCTATATAAGTTGTATCGCCTATCTTGTACTTATAGTAAGGAACTGTTTGCCCCTCAACTTTTATCTCTTCGGCATCAGCCGGTCTTTCCAATGTAAAATCAGACATAATTACTCCTTTTTAAAATTAAGTCGAATTATATCACAATTAAAACTATTTGCATTGATTTATATCAAATTTCTAATCTTTATGGCATACCATAATATACCAAGATTTAAGAAAAATATCATAAGCGAAGTGGCTCTTGATACTAGCTTCTCTTTTAAAGTTCTATCCCTTCCGTGTGCTTTTAAAGAGATATACATGTGTATAATAGTAGATATAGTGATAAAAGTTACAAGAGTTATTTTTATATAGAAGTATTTTGCAAGCTCCATTTCAGGATGCAAGATGATCTTTCCGATACTTAAAGCATGTATAAAATAGCCCCCAGTTATCAAAAGTATAGCAAGAACTATCATCTCAAAATAGCCATAAAAAGGACCTATATAGTAGTAAACAGTTTTTTGGGCATCTTTGTCTCTAAAATAGACTCCCATACCAAAAAGAAGTATAGAGCCTCCTATCCAAGCCGCAGCAGCCAAAATATGGGTAAAAAGAATGATATCAAAAAGCAAAGAAACCCCTTAAAAAATAAGAGAAATTATACCCTATTTAAGATATAAAAATCTTATACAATTTGATTAAATATTATATTTAACCATCAGGCACACTACCCCTCTACTCCTCTACCCCTTTCTACCTCACTCATAGAGTCCACTACTTAGATATCTCTCTCCCGTATCACAAAGTATAGTTATTATAGTCTTACCTCTGTTTTCCTCTTTTTCGGCAAGCATTTTAGAGACAAAAACATTTGCTCCTGCACTAATGCCCACTAAAAGTCCCTCTTTTTTTGCCAAATCTCTTGAGGTTTTTGCGGCATCTTCATAACTGACATCTATAACTTCATCATAAACGGAGGTATCAAGGTTTTTAGGTATAAAACCTGCGCCAATTCCCTGTATCTTATGGCTACCTGCTTTTTTACCTTGTAAAACAGCCGACTCTTTCGGCTCTACCGCCACTATCTTTATGCCTGGAATCTTCTCTTTTAAAACTTTTCCTATACCACTTATAGTTCCACCTGTTCCAACTGCTGCAACAAACATATCCACTTTTCCATCTGTTTGTTCTAAAATTTCCAAAGCAGTTGTTTTTACATGTGCCATAGGATTGGCAGGATTTTCAAACTGGCTTGGTATAAAAGAGTTTTTTATCTCGTTTGAGAGTCTCAAAGCTTCATCAATAGAGCCTTTCATCCCAAGCTTTGCATCAGTTAAGACAAGCTCTGCTCCAAGAGCGCTCAAGAGTTTTCTTCTCTCTAAACTCATAGAGCTTGGCATAGTTAAGATCAAACTTATACCCAAAGAAGCACAAACGCTAGCCAATGCGATTCCTGTATTGCCACTAGTAGCTTCAATAACAGTTGAATTGTTATCAATCTTTCCCTCTTTTAAGGCCTCAAGTATCATATTTGCTCCGATTCTATCCTTAACAGAATGGGTTGGATTTAAAAATTCACACTTGCCCAAGACCAAAGCGCCACTTTTTGAAGCCTCTTTTAACTTAACCATAGGAGTATTTCCTATAAGTTCTACCACGCTATTTGCTACTTTCATAATTTTTCCTATTGTTTTAAAGCCCAAGAGAGATCTTCTATCAAATCATCACTATCTTCCAAACCGATACTTAGTCTTATAAGAGACGGAGAGATGCCTGCATTTCTCAACTCATCTTCGGATAATTGTTGGTGAGTTGTGCTTGCAGGGTGCGTTATGATGGATTTGCTATCTCCTATATTGACAACTACCGAAAATATTTTCGTACTGTCTATAACCTTTTTTGCTTTTTCAAAACTTTTCACTTCAAAACTCAAAAGTCCGCTACATAGCCCATCTCTAAAATATTGCTCTGCTTTTTTATGATAGGTGCTATTTTTAAGCCCGGGGTATGATACATTGGTTACTTCGGGGTGAGCCTCTAAAAACTTTGCTACTTTTAGAGTATTTTTGGAGTGCTTTTCCATTCTGATACTTAATGTCTCAAGACCCTGTAACAACAACCATGAGTTAAAGGGACTTGGAGCACATCCTATATCTCTTATAAGTGCTAGTCTCACTCGTAAGGTAAAAGGTGGAAGTCCCACTTCGTTATAAACTAGACCATGATAACTCTCGTCAGGTTCATCAAAATGCTTATATCTTGGATTATCTTTTAAAAGCTCTACCAAATTTTCTCTCTCAACGATGATACCTCCTAGAGCTGTTCCTTGCCCTGTAGTGTATTTGCTTGTGCTATGCACTACGATATCTACACCAAAATTTATAGGATTGAAGAGTGCAGCCGAAGCTACTGTGTTATCGCAGATTGTCAAAACTCGTCTCTTTTTTGCGATCTGAACAATTTTTTCTATGTTTGGTATACTTATTTGCGGGTTTGATAAAGATTCAAAAAGTATGCATTTTGTTTTATCGTCTATCAGCTCTTCAAGGTTTGAGGCTTCATCACTCTCAAAAACCTTTGCCTCTATGCCAAATCTTTTCAAAGTATGCGTGCAAAGCGTTACCGTGCCTCCATAAAGCTTATCTGATATGACTATATTATCCCCAGCTTTAGCCACATTTACTATAGAGTTAAAGATAGCCGCCATACCGCTTGAAGTTGCAATGGCAGCCACACCACCCTCATACTTTGCAAATCTCTGCTCAAAAACATCGGTTGTAGGATTGTTAAGCCTGGTATAAATTGGTCCTAACTCCTTTAGAGCAAATAAATTTGCCGCTTTTTCACTGCTTCCAAAGTCATAAGCAGTAGTTTGATATATAGGAACTGCCATAGTTCCCTCACCTTTTGTTTTATCATATCCATAGTGCAAAGCTATACTATCTCTCTTCATATAATGCCTTTTAATTTAAATTTTCGAAATTATATCTTTTTATTTTTATAATGTCAAGTATCTCTACTAATATACTCAAGATTATTTATTTATATTCTGTTTATACTATTTGTATATAATTTCACAAAATTATACGAGGAGAAAAGATGAAAAAAATTCTAATTGTCAGTTTACTGTTTTCAACTATGCTATTTGCAAAATTTAACCACTTAGATGACAAACAGGTACTGCAAATGGTTAAAAAAGGAGTTCCAATCATAGACATAAGAACACCCGGCGAATGGAAACAGTACGGCATTATCAAAGGTGCAAAACTCTTAACATTTTTTGATGAAAACGGCAGATATGATGTAAGAAGTTGGCTTCAAAAATTTTCTAAAATAGTTAAAGATAAGAATCAACCCTTTATACTATACTGTGCCCATGCAAACAGAAGCAAAGTAGTAGGAAATTTTTTAGATAAACAGTTAGGATACAAAAATGTAAATGAGCTAAAAGGTGGTATAATCTACGGGTGGATACAAAAAGGCAGAGATACCGTAAAACCTACAAAATAGTAGCTTAATTTTTAATTCTTATTTCAAAAGGTATGGCTATAAGCCGGGTTTTGTCGATGGATGGTTATTCATCTACGCCCATACTTTGCAGTAAGGCTTTAGCGAGAAGTAAAGCATAAGACTTACCAATCTTCTCTTGCTGCGGATTGGGTTTACATAGCCTCTTTGGTTACCCAAAGAGCTGGTGGTCTCTTACACCGCCGTTTCACCCTTACCTGCCCATATTTTTCGCAAGTGGCTTTTCAAAAAAGATATATCAAAACTCGTTCGACATATCTCTTAAAAAAGCTAATAGCTAAAGAAATATGGGCAGGCGGTCTACTCTCTGTTGCACTTTCCCTAGGGTTACCCCTGTCGTCCGTTAGACGAAATCCTGTCTTATAGCAGCCCGGACTTTCCTCCTGCCCATATTTTTCGCAAGTGGCTTTTCAAAAAAGATATATCAAAACTCGTTCGACATATCTCTTAAAAAAGCTAATAGCTAAAGAAATATGGGCAGGCAACCATCTGCCATACCTTTGGGAGCATTATAGCAAAATTACCTGTTTTTTTCAAAGTAACTTACAACACCGTTTGCTATGCCTTTTGCAAGAAGATCTTCATAGTAGGGATTAAAGAGCCTTTTTGCTTCTGTAGGATTGGTTATATATCCGGTTTCCACTAAAACTGCAGGCATTTGAGCCCCTACCAAAACCCAAAATGGAGCCTTTCTAACACCATCGTCAACTAGGCTATATTTTCTCCTTACACTTTTTAGTATCCCTCTTTGTATATCAATTGCCAGTTTATTGGATGAGACAATTTTTTCTCTATTTAAAAAATTTAAAAAAACCTGCTTTGAGTAGTAATCCATACTACCTATATCAACACTGTTTTCAATAGCTGAAACTCTTTTTGCCCTCGCGCTTCTTGCCGGAGATAAAAAGTAGGTCTCAACACCTTTACTTAAGAGGTATTGACTTCTTTTAGGGGCAGCATTTGCATGAATAGATATAAAAATATCAGCTTTTTTAAGGTTAGCATAATGTGTTCTGTTTCTTAGTTTTATAAAAATATCTCTATATCTGGTATAGTAAACTTTAAAACCATATTTTTTAAGATATTTTCCAACCTTTTTTGCTATTTTTAAAACCGCATCTTTCTCTCTAAGTCTTTTATAACCGATGGCTCCGGTATCTTTTCCGCCATGCCCCGGGTCTAGTATAACAACTCTCCCTGCTTTTATAGGAGAAAAGTATTTGTTTGTATAGTTACTCTTTATAGGCAATCTTTTTTTAAAAACTCTTTTAGCTACTTTTTTATCATTGTAGATTTTCACGATAGCTTTATCTCTTTCTATACTAAGTGTTGAGTTGATAGGAGTTGTCGACTCCAATACAACCCTTAGTGTATCTTTTTTGTATTGTGATACTCTAATATGCTTAATGCCCTTTATTTTGATAGGTCTTACTTTAAAAAAAAGTTTTGCTTTTATATCAAAAATATCCCTATATCTATCTTTTGCATTTAGCTCGTAAAATGATATATCTTTTTTATCTATATTTTTATTGAAAGTGATAACAACTCTATCTTTAAAAGAGGCGATAGACCTAACTCTTGCAAGTGATACCTTTGATGATACTTTTTTGCTGACAGCTTTTTTTATTTTTTTTGATCTTTTAGGAGTAAGAAGAGCCAACTCTTTTTCATAGTGTTTATATGGCAATTTTAAAATCTTGGATATTTTTATCAGAGCTTTTATGGCTTCTATTTGCGCAGGTTTGTCATCATTTATAATAGCTTTAATATATAAGTTTTTTAAATTGTGATAGAGTCTTACACTACTATCCTTACTAGAAGAGTTAACAAGCTTGCTCTCTTTTACAATCTCATTACTTAAGCCGCTTCCAAAAAGAAGAGTGACAAAGATAAGAGGAAGAAGTAATGTTTTAACTATCTTCCCCATTTACCAGTCTATCCATTAACTCTTTAACACTTATAAGCTCTTGCACCCTGTATCCGTTACTACCTGTAAAGAAAAGTCCCTTCTCTTTGTCTCCAAGCACTGCATCAGAGAGTCTATCGGCTATACAGTACCCTACAGCCTTTGCCTCAATTCCTCTTTTACAGGGAGAAACACAATTGCTTATACACTTTATCTTTGGAGCACTACCATCTTCTATCTTTTTGAAAAGTTCTGTTTTTACACCTCTAGCAGGATACCCGACAGGAGACTTAAAGAGCTTTATATCCTCCTCTTTTGCCTCAAGTATAATCTTTTTGAAGTTCTCATGTGCATCACACTCAAAAGTGCCGATAAACCTTGTCCCCATTTGGACACCTTTACAACCAAGCTCTAAAAACTTATCTATATCCTTTTTATCCCAAATACCTCCTGCAGCTATCAAAGGAAAGTCTCCCCACTTCTTTATCTCTTCCAAGATAGGTGCTATAAGGTTTTCAAGCTGATAATTCGGATCAAAACACTGCTCATAAGTAAAACCTTGATGTCCACCACTTAAAGGTCCCTCTACTATAACTGCATCAGGAACCCTATTGTATCTCTGCATCCATCTTTTACAGATAATTTTCAATGCTTTTGCTGATGAAACTATAGGTACAAGCGCAACATCATCATATCCTTGTGTATATTCAGGCATATTTGTAGGAAGTCCGGCTCCTGTTATAATGATATCAGCTCCCGCTTCACAAGCATCTCTTACAACTCTACCATAATCATTTATGGCATGCAATACATTTGCACCCAAAGGCTTATCACCGCAAATCTTTCTGGCATTTTTAAATATCTGCTTCAAAGCATCTTTCGAGTAAAAGTTTGCTACCTCATAAGGCCTGTCACTTATCGCCTTTTGAATATATTTTTTATCTTTATAGTATCCTGTTCCAACTGTGCTTATAACTCCAAGACCACCCTCTTTGCTAACACTTCCGGCAAGTCTGTCCCAGCTTATACCAACTCCCATACCACCTTGAACTATGGGAATTTTTATCTTGTGTTTTCCTATTTTTAAAGATTTGTAAGACATCATACCACCTTTGCTTTTGCAAACTTTCTTTTTCCAACTTGTAAAATATACTCTCCCACTTCTAACTGCAGCTGTTCATCACTACATTTTTTAGAGTCTATTTTAACAGCCCCCTGCTTTATATCTCTTCTAGCTTGAGATGTTGAGTTTTCTAGTTTGGTTTCTACCAAAGCTTTGGCGATCCATATAGGAGCTTTCAAGCTAAACTCTTCTATCTCTGTGGGTATCTCTCTTTTGGAGTGAATTTTATCAAACTCATCCTTTGCTCTGTTTGCCTCATCCTTTGAGTGATACCTTGATGTTATCTCTAAAGCCAACTCCTCTTTAACTCTCTTAGGATGTAAACTACCATCTTCAACACCTTTTTTAAGTGCTTCTATCTCTTCTAAAGTTTTCTCGCTTAAAACTTCGTAATATTTCCACATAAGCTCATCACTAATACTGAGCATCTTTGCGAACATATTATTTGCACTCTCGGTTATACCTATATAGTTACCAAGAGACTTGCTCATTTTATTAACTCCATCAAGTCCTTCAAGCAGTGGCATAGTTATAACCGCTTGCTCTTTTCCAACACCATAAGCTCTTTGAAGATGTCTTCCCATTAAAAGATTAAATTTTTGATCTGTCCCACCTAGCTCTATGTCACTCTTTAGTGCTACAGAGTCATATCCTTGCAAAAGAGGATATAAAAACTCACTTATGCTTATAGGGGTGTTTGATTTGAATCTTTTTTCAAAATCTTCTCTCTCTAACATTCTTGCTACATTAAAAGTTGTTGTCAACTCCAAAAGCCCTATACTTCCCATCTCATTGAACCAACTTGAGTTAAAATATATCTTAGTTTTACTTGGGTCCAATATCTTAAACACTTGCTCTTCATAAGTTTTGGCATTTTTTAAAACCGTCTCTTTATCCAGCTTCTTTCTAGTCTCATTCTTCCCGGTAGGGTCACCTATCATCCCGGTAAAATCGCCTATAACAAACTGAACTATCGCACCATATTTTTGCATCAATGCCATCTTTTGGATAAGAACAGTATGACCTAGATGAAGATCAGGAGCCGTTGGATCAAATCCCGCTTTTATATAAAAATTTTCTCCCGTTTTATAGTAATTGTCCAAAAGTTTTAACACTCTCTCTTCATCTATTATTTCACTGATACCTCTTCTTATCTCATTGTAAGCTTTTTGCACCATTTTTTATCCCTCTTTTGAACTATTTATACTAAAAAGTTCTATTGTTTTATATTTATCTTTTAACTGTTTTACTATTTTATCATAATTACTGCTTGGAATCTCTACAATCAACTCAAAAAAGTCAGCCAACTGCTCCTCATCATTCTCAAGCTCTATACTAATAACATTAACCCCTATTTTAGCCAAAAATGTCAAAAAAGCAGCTAAAGAGCCTCTTCTATTTTCTAATGTTACTACAATTTTAGTCCTATTTGGCAAGTCCCTAGCCCATTTTACAAAAACCATCGGCTCATGTTTTTCTATATAGTTTATGGCCTTTTGGCACAATTTATGATGAATCGTAACAGTTGAGCCTTTTTTAAACGCCACAATGTCATCTCCTATTTTTGGATGACAGCAGTAGTCAAACAGGATATTTGATATAGAAAAATCGGCATAAAAAACAAGATGATCAAACTTCTGTTTTTTTATCTTATGATACCCTATTTTCAATATAGGAAAAAATATTTTATCATTTTGTGAGTATTTATTTAAAACACTAACAACCTCTTTGAGAAATTGTGAATCCGTGGCAATTCTATCTAATTTTTTATAAAATTTCTCTTTTCTAAGCCAAGCTAGTAGCCTACCCTCTCTTACATGAAAGATTGTGCTTAGAATATTTAGAGCTGTTTTTTGATTGATCTCTCTTGTTTTTTGCCTGCAACTTAGACTTATGGCATTTTTTGCTTTAGATGTTTTCAAAGAGTTGATCCAACTACATCTATATATCGGCTTATCCCCGGTTATAACATTGACAATATCGCCGTTTTTAAGTTTTGTCAGCAGAGGAACTTTTTGTTTGTTAACGAACACCTCTTTTGCATAATTACCAATATCCGTATGCACTATATAGGCAAAGTCAAGAGCCGTGGTTCCCTTTGGCAAAGTAAATATATCACCCTTTGGCGAAAAAACGGATATATCTTCACTATATAGATCATTGGTGGCATACTCATAAAACTCTTGGACATCATCTTCTTCATTTTGATTATTTGCCTGAAGCTCTTGAAGCCACTCTAACTTTGGACTAAGCCCACTCTCTTTATATTTCCAATGGGCTGCCAAACCATACTCTGCACTTTTGTGCATATCATAAGTTCTAACCTGTGCTTCTATGATCGACTTATCATCAAAAACGGTTGTATGTATAGTTTGATAGCCATTTTCTTTCGGAACCGCTATATAGTCCTTAAATCTTGATATCAAAGGGTTGAAGTTAAGATGTATAACTCCCAAAACCCTGTAACAATCCAAAGGCTTACTAACAAGAACTCTTATGGCTAAAAGATCCAATACCTCTTCTATACTGATACCCTTTCTCTGCATTTTAAGGTATATGGAGTAGTGGTGTTTTATCCTTTTTTGTAGGTCAAAACTTCTATCTATAAAGCCATTGTTTATAAGAAGATTATGAACTTTTGAGATAAAGTGATTTAACTTTAACTGCAATTGTTGTGAATGCTCGCTAAGATAGTCATCTATCTTTTTATACTCTTTTGGTAAAACTATAGCGAAAGATAGATCCTCGAGAACATTTTTTATAGTTGATATACCTAGTCTGTGGGCGATGGGTGCATAGACAACGAGTGTCTCTTCAGCTATTCTTTTTTGTTTTTGTGGTTTTAGGGCACTGATTGTCAACATATTGTGCAATCTATCACACAGTTTAATGACCAAAACTCTAACATCTTTGATGGATGCCACAAGCATTTTTCTAAAAGAGAGTGCCGACTTTGAAAGTCTATCATTGGAGTATGAGGGCACAAGATTTTCATCTCTTATCTCAACAATCTTTGTAAGCCCTTCAACAAGATCAGCAATAGACTCTGAAAATTCTGCTTTTACCTGTTCTATACTGCACTCCGTATCCTCAACAACATCATGCAAGAGTGCAGCTATAATCATCTCACTGTCACCACCATAATATGCTACTATATAGGCAACCAGTATAGGATGGACCGCATACTCTTCTCCACTTTTTCTGTATTGTCCTTCGTGGTAAAAGATACAAAAATTTAGAGCTTTTTCTATTAGCTCATTAAACTCTGTCTTGTAGTATAAAAGTTTTTTTGCCTGCTCTACTGTTTTACAGGATTTTACTTCGTCTAATAAATTGGTCAATTAAACTCTACTTTTTTTGGGTAATCTCAGACAAATCAAGTTTGTTCTGGGCTATCTCCATCAAAGCAATATCAGTAAACTTATATTTTTTCTTATCTATATCTATAACAGGCTCAGCCCCGCTACTTAACTGCTCAACTCTTTTTGCCACTGCTATTGATAAAAGATATCTATCATTACCCATATTATTCAACGCTTCTGCTGTTATTTTTTCAAGTCTCATTATATTTCCTTTTATTTTATCTAACTATTGAACAACTGCTTAGATCATCATTTTTGATGATATTTAGCAAGTTACCCTCTTTAAACATATTGCATACCACTATAGGCAAAGAGTTATCTTTTGCCAATGCTATAGAGGTATCATCCATTACTTTGATGTTATCTCTTAATGCTTCATCATAGCTTAATATATCAAGCTTCTTTGCATCACTATACATATGCGGATCTTTATCATATACTCCATCAACCTTTGTAGCTTTTATAATCATAGAAGCTTTTATCTCTATTGCCCTTAGAGTTGCGGCAGTATCTGTTGTAAAGAATGGATTGCCTGTCCCTGCGGCGAAGATAACGATCCTCCCCTTTTCTAAGTGTCTGTTGGCTCTTCTAACTATAAAAGTTTCACAAATTGCTTCCATTTTTATAGCACTTTGGACTCTTACCGGTAACCCCATGTACTCCAAGGCCTCCTGCATAGCAACCGCATTTATCACTGTTGCTAGCATCCCCATGTAGTCGCCACTTGTTCTTTGTATAATTCCATCTTTTGCGGCACTAACACCTCTTATAAAGTTACCGCCACCGATAACGATACCAACTTCTATATCATTCTCTACAAGCTCTTTTATCTCTTTTGCGATAAACTTCAAGATAGAGGTATCTATCCCAAACCCATTAGGTGCAGCTAAAGCTTCTCCTGAAAATTTAACAAGAACTCTTTTTTTCATAACACTTTGTCTCCTTAATGTAACTGATAATTATATCCAAATATTGTTTAAACCCGGGTTAGTATCTAATCAACCTAAGAGGATTAATGTGACTATTTTTCTGAGTCACTTCAAAAATCAAATCCTTTTTAACTCTACCTATTATATACCCTTTTCTTATCTTCATACCTTTTTTTACGGTAGGAGCAATTTTAGATAGATGCGCGTAGATCGTATGAATACCTCTGGCATTTTCGATGATCACGACATTATCTAAGATAGGTGTTGATTTGGCAAAGATAACTTTTCCATTTAAAACATTTCTGACTTTTGCATTTGGAATTTTTGATGAAAGAGTTACGGATTCGTTAAATATCTTTATTTTATATATTGGATCAAAGTAGTTTCCAAATTTTCTTTTTATATAGAAGCTTCTTAAAGGCGCTATAGTTTTTGGCCCCCTATATTTTGCTATTTTACCTTTTATATAAGAGTTTCCAAATTTTTTAACTTTTTGCTTGTTAATATTTGAAAGTTTCGAAGTCACACTTTTTTTTGTACTTTTGATTTTTAAAATATTTAATTTTTTCAAAGTTCTTTTTATAGCATTTTGTTCACTAAATATCCTATTAAGTTTTTTGTCATATGCAATTTTTTTATATTTTAAACTTCTAATGCTTCTAACTCTTTTTGTTTTCATCTTTTTTAGCATCTCTTTTTTATCTTGCATTGTTTTTATATATTTTTTTAAATCTTTAACCTTTACACTAACACTTTCTATTTTACTGTTAGTATCTTCATATCTATTTTTTATATTATTAAACTTATCCTTAACAATTTTACTTAAAGTCTCAATGCTTTCATTTGTTATAACGCTCTCTACATTATCAAAATTATCTTGTTTTAAAATTATCTGTAAAGACAACTCTTTAGAAATAAGATCTATCAACTCCTTTTCAGTACTACTTTTTAACTTGTTTAAAGACGATATCTGCTTTCTTAAGTTATCTAACTCCTTGGTTTTTGCACTATACTCATCTTTTTGTTTTGATAAAAACTCATCACTTTTGGCTATATTTTTATCTATATATTTTATCTCAGCTTGCAACTTCTTTATGCTCGCTGCAATATCCTCAAGTTTATCTTTTATCTTAAGCGCTTTTGCCTTTTTTATCTTCAAAATTTTTTGATTTTTAACTATCTTACTATTGATATTTGCTTGCATAGAAACTAAAAAGATGAAGAGTATAAAAAAAATTCTTATCATTGCTCTTTATTTAACTTACTTATAGCAAATGTTACCGATATGATGGATATAACCACTCCGATTCCCAAAAGTATGGAGCTATCATTGACGATATCAACCTGCGGAAACCTTATCCCCATATTTGAAAAATAACTTAAAAACTCCTGGTTTTTTGAAAGGTAGAAAAACAAAGAAACGACTAAGAGTGCACTAACAATAGAGTCAACTATAACAACTCTATAAAGCATTGCACTTTTCATCCAAAAGGGAGCCCCGAGTATTGACATTATCTCAAATCTCTGTTTATGTTCAAATATCCAAACCTCAGCCTGTTTTATGATCAAAAGCAGGACTATAATAGATACAAATATCATAAAAAACTCTAACAAACCTCTTTCAAAAAGCAGAAAGTGATAAAATTGATTATAACTCTTTTTAAAAACTACAACTTTTTTAACACCGGTAATGTTTTGAAGTGATTTTTTTATTTTTAAAAGCTCACTTTCACTTGGCAAGTGCTTTAATTTGAGTGAATAAAAGAGAGGAAGAGTATTTTTAAGTTTCTGTAAACTACTTTTATTGATACTTCTGTTAAGCTTGGCTAAAACTTTATCGCTTTTTATAAGAACCAAATCTTTTGCGATATCTATCTTTTTTTGCAAACTGTTTTTATCCAATGGAATTTTTGATACGATAACCACCGAGTAGTCATTGCTTATCTCTTGTTCGTAGTCATCTATCATCTTTTTTAAAAGATGGAAACTCTCAACCGCAAAAAGAAGAAGAAACAGAGGCAAAACTATGGATATATGATACTTAAGAGACTTCATCTATGCCTCCGTTGTCTATGATAAAATGTCTATAGCTTACTCTAAGCAGTGAAGGTATTCTGTGAGTAACGGCGATGACAGTAGTGCCAAGATGCTCATTGGCGCCTTTTAGAAGGTCCCATATAACTCCACTTGAGTAATCATCTAGATTTCCTGTAGGTTCATCAGCAAGTATTAGTATGGGGTTGTGAGCCAAAGCTCTGGCAACTGCTGCTCTTTGTTGTTCTCCACCGCTAAGCTCCAAAGGATACTTATCTGCTTTATGTAGAAGTTTTACATGTTTTAAAAGTTTATGCGCTTGAGAGAGGCAGACATCCTTTGAAAAGCCGGCAATAAAAAGAGGGAGCATCACATTTTTTTCTATACTCCAACTATCTATAAGTTTATAATCCTGAAAAACAACTCCCAAATGCTTCCTCAAAAAGTTCTTATTTGCTTTTGATATATTATGCAGGTTGATACCACAGACATTAAGTCTTCCGGCTTGAACAGGCAAAGCTCCATAGAAAGATTTAAGAAGAGTTGACTTCCCGCTTCCACTTTTACCTGTTATAAAAACAAAATCTTTTGTCTTTATATCAAGGTTTATATCCGTTAAAATCGGCTCCTCTTTTTTGTATGATAGGGTTAGATTTTCTGCTGTAACTACACTATTTTGACTCATGCATATACTCTTTTATAGTTTCTAAAGCAAGTAAATTTTGTCTTATGGGAAGTATCTCTTTTGGCAAAAAAGAGATGGTATTATCTCTTAAAATCATATACTTATGTTCACTCATTTTATAATCACCAAAAGAGAGTTTTATAACAATTAAATTTTCTTCATCATTTTTGTAGATTTTTTCAAAATGAACAAAATAGTCATCCCCTCTTATAGTTTTGTTTGAAAATTTTCTTTTCACCAACTCCAAATCGACTCTCTTATCAAACTCGACCATCTTTCTATCTTGTAGAGGCTTGGATAACTCTTGATTGATAAAATGAAGATCATATATATTTTTCTCCATTTTTCTCCATCTATCCTCATATTTGCTACTTATCTCAAGTGAACTGTTTTTGTTTATCTTGAACTCACCTTTTTTAAGCGACAATAAAATTTCTAAAGAGTATCTAAAATAATTTTCACTATCAGTTCTTATCTCTAGCCTGCCGTTTGGCTTTAAAACTCTTATACATTCATCCATAAAAGCTCTGCTTACGACTCTTCTGTGTGGTTTTTTATCCCAAGGCACCGGAAAATGTAGATATATCTTCGAAACGGTATTGGATTTTAAAATCTGAAGAAGTATCCTGGCATCATAGTCTATCACCATTATATTTGTTATGCCTTGCAGTTCACACTGTTTTAAAAGTTGTTCAATGGAGGGCTTATGTATCTCAATACCTATAAATGTTTTATGAGGCTGTTTTTTCGCCTGATGTAAGATATGTCTGCCGCTACCAAAGCCTATCTCTATCTCAACTTCTCTAGCAACTTCAAAATCTTTAAAATAGAGTATATCCTTTAAAAATGGTGATCTCTTTTTAAGATGATTTTTTTTTGAAAAGATATTGGATGAGATGATTTTCAAACCGTTTTTCTCTACAAAACACCTAATAGCATCTTGAACTATCTTTATATTTGTAGGTCTGGTTATCTTTTCTGACTTTAAAAGATATGAGTCATCCTTATCTATAAGCTGCAAAAAGAAACTCTCCTCTTTGTTTTTACAAAATATCAAAGACTCCTTTTTGTCATCTGCTTTAAATATATAGGTAAAGTCCTCTTTTTCAAAAGGGAAAGAGCAGATATCACTCTTTAAAAAATGGGCATTTGGCATTAGTTATTGTCTGCCTTTGGAACATCTATGGTTATATCTTCTGTTGGCTTTGATTCTATACCGTTTTTATCTACGGCAATAACTTGATAATTATATTCTACTCCGGGAACTACATCGTTATCTATATATTGATTTTCCCTTATATTTATATATTTTGTCTTCTTTTGGCTAAAACCCTGGCTATATTTTTTTATAACACTATATTTTACTGCCCTGTTGTCTCCCGGCATCCAAGTTATCTTGACACTGTTTCCTTGCATCGTTATATTTGTTACAACCGGGGCCGCAGGTTTTGGCAGAGTTGTCCCCATGACGGGATTTTCCTGCTTTAAAGACTCTAAGCCTTGATTGTCAACTGCTGTTACTTTATAATATCTTGCTGCGCCATCTTTTCCTATTATATCGACAAACTTTGTATCGGCTGTTTTTGCCAAATATGTATAAAAAAGATATGGTGTTACGGCTCTGTAAACATTATAGTAAACCACATCTTTGTTAGGGCTTTTATCCCAGCTTATCTCGATGCGTTTTGGTAGATCTCTCGAAGCTTTTACATTTGAAACTATAGGAGGCAAAGGTTTTGTGTTGCCTTCAACTTCTGCACTTGGAGTAGATATAATGCCATCATAGGTCTTAACTTTAACTCTATATTTAAAAGCTCTGTTATCAGGTAGGTCTTTATTGATATACTCAGCATTTAGCCTCCCATCGATCGTGGCAATCTGCTCCCATTTTAAATCGGTTAAATTATTTCTCTCTATTATATACCCCTCAACCCTTGGATTGGGATGTGGTCTCCATATAAGCTTAATTCTGTGAGGAAGTCCTGAAATGGCCTTTATAAATGGAACTGATGCAAGAAGAGGCATAGTTTTTACTTCCACTACCTTACTTGGTTCTGACTCTCTGTTCTCATCCGCATAGGTTGTCATTCTGTAGTAGTAGGTGGTTCCGGGAACCAACTTTGTATCTACAAAGTGAGAAACATATCTGTCATCTATCGTAGCAATCAAATGAAGCTTCCCGCCATTTTTCAAAGGATCAGATCTATAAAGGCGATATCCTTTTATGTTACTTGTATAGATAGGTCTCCATTCAAAAGCAACTTCAGTCATATCAGTAAGCGTTTTTATATCGCTTACCTGTGGCAAACCGGGGTCTATAACTTTTTTAGGAGGCGTTGGAACTATATTTTGACATCCGCTAACAAAAAGCATCAAAACTATTGATGATATAAGAAGGATCAATTTTTTCATCTATTTTCTCCATATTAAATTTTTCTTGCAATACCTCTTTAAAATCATCAAAAAGAGGTGCCTTTATCAACAACTCTTTGCCCGTTCTAGGGTGAGAGAGATAAAGTAGATATGCGTGTAACATTACTCTTTTTATTTTACCTTTTTTGCTCTTAAAACCGTATAAATTATCGCCTAAAATATGCCGTGATATGGAGTTTAAATGAACTCTTATCTGATGAGTTCTGCCGGTAAAAAGCTTTGCGGAAATCAGCTCTGTTTTTAAATCATTTGAAAGCATAAGCTTTAAAAATGCGCTTCTTGCAATTTTTCCTCTCTCGTCAACCCCCATTTTAAGTCTATTGTTCCTGTTTCTTGCTATAGCTTTTTCTACAATGCTATTCTCTTTTAGCGGCATATCTACTAATGCAAGGTAGTATCTTCCCATACTTTTATCTTGAAGTTGTTTTGAAAGATTTAAATGAGCTTCATTATTTTTGGCCACCACCAATGCCCCGCTTGTTTGCTTGTCTATCCTATGGACGATCCCATGTCTTTCATCACCACTTATAGTAGAGAGAGATACGCCTCTTGTTTTTAGCCAGTCAACTAAAGTTGCCTCTTTAACGCTTGGTGCTTGATGAACCGTCAAAAAAGGCGGTTTGTTGATAACCAGGATATCATCATCTTCATATAAAATATCTACATCAAAATCCACTCTGCAATCTTCACTTTGCTCTTTGGCACTCTTTATCTTATACTTTACTACTTCCCCACCTTTTAACTTATATCCACACTTTTTTATGACCTTATCATCAACCGTTACATTTCCTGTTTTTATAAAATTTTCAACCTGATTTCTTGTTTGGCCTAGTTCAAGTTGCAAAATTTTATCCAGTCTGCCCTCTTGTGAAATAAACTGCACTTTATCCTCTTTAGTGTATAATGCCCTAAAAATTTTTAGGGATAAGCTTTGCTACAAATCGATAGAAGAATAGTAACACATTTTGACTTTGTTATTCCTATCTTGATAACTCCGATTATTATTTTATCATTTTTTTTGGTCAATGAGGCAAGTCAGGCATTGGCTCACAAACAGCTTATATATTTTGGCATAGGTTTTATAGTCTTTTTTC
>Ga0256840_1000755_pt1 | contig 32408 bp, 28 predicted proteins | sample 355202metaG_FD_185969 | JGI IMG/M metagenome (GOLD analysis project Ga0256840, IMG submission 185969) | Hydrothermal vent microbial communities from Mid Atlantic Ridge, Atlantic Ocean - 355-202 | ecosystem: Environmental > Aquatic > Marine > Hydrothermal vents | place: Atlantic Ocean: Mid...
AACCACATGGTTACGCGAAGGTAACAATACGGACGATCAGGCGTTACCGGACAGTAACACCAGAAAAAACAGGGCGGGAGGAAAAGAAAAATATCTTGACCTGGATCAAGGCGGATACGGTAAGATGCATGGAGAATGGAGTATGGAGAACGGGGAACCGGACCGGAGAGGGGCCAGGATGGAACAGGTGGGGAATACGCAGAGACAATCACCGCGCATGGAGCGGGAGAGGGCCACGGTGGAGGTGATGATCCGCCGCTTCTGCCGCGACCAGCACGGGGACGGCAGCGAACTCTGCCCCCGGTGCAGGGAACTGCTCGACTATGCCCGTTACCGGCTCGCCAGGTGTCCTTTCCAGGAAGGCAAGACCACCTGCGGCAAGTGCCCGGTCCACTGCTACAAGCCCGGCATGCGGCAGAGGATCCAGGAGGTGATGCGCCATGTGGGCCCGCGCATGATGCTGACCAATCCCCTGCTCAGCTTCCGCCATTTTCTCGACGGACTGCGCCGCAAACCCAGGCGGCGGTAATCCTCTCTTCCGGCCCGCTTGACACCGGTGGGCAAATCCCGTACATTGGGCCCGTGAGCATTACTGTTTGTAATAGTTCACCGCTATCAGCAACTACCTGGACATAGCAATACCCTTGGTAAAAGTTCGGCAGTGCGTCACCTGTGCGTGATCGCGGCTGGCCGCTATAGTCCGCGCTATGCGGCCAGCCGCGAGCGCGTGCAGATGGCGTACTGCTGAACTTTTTCTACTGTTTTCTTCCGGTAACCATGCACAACCCGGGGTACCGGTTTCTCCCTTACCCGTGGCAGGTGGACATGTTTGGTATCGGCCTTCCGGAAATGCTGGTGATCCTGGCCGTGGCCCTGATCGTGGTCGGCCCGGACAAACTGCCGGACCTGGCCCGTTCCCTGGCCAAGGGGATGGTGGAGCTCAAGCGGACCATGAACCAGGTCAAGCACAGCCTCACCGAGGAGGACGACGTACTCGGCGAGGTGCAGGATGAGCTGAAGAAGACAGCCGGCGAGCTGCAGGAACACCTGCTGGATGCGGAGAGCCAGACCTGGCGCCATCCGCAGTCACCGGCCGGCCGGGAGGGAGAGATCATCGAGTCTGAACCGGTGGAGGAACGGCCCTGGGAGGCCGACCGGCTCAAGGTCCCGCCTCCGGACCACGGAGCGGACGCGGACGGGCAGGCAGCCGACAGCGGGGCCGGGACCGGGAAAGGGAAGGATGACGGCACCGGCAGTCCCCCTGTCCAGGCCGCATGATCGCCGCGCTTGAACATTTCGCCCCCCACCACCAGGAGCTGCGCACCCGCCTGATCCGCTGTTTCCTGGCCATCGGGATCTGCACGGCGGTGGCCTACCTGTTCATCGACCACATCGCCGCCTTCTGCATGCGGCCCCTCTTCCTCGCCTACCCGCCGCTGGCCCACCTGGTCTATACCAGGCTCACCGAGGCCTTTATCAGTTATATCAAGCTCTCCCTGCTCACCGGCATCCTTGCAAGCTCGCCATTCATCCTCTACCAGGTCTGGATGTTCGTGGCCCCGGGCCTGCTGGACAACGAGAAACGGATCGCCCGCCGGGTGGTCTTCTGGGCCACCATGCTCTTTGCCGGTGGCGCCCTGTTCGCCTTTTTCGTCGTCCTGCCGCAGACCCTTCACTTCTTCATGGGATATGCGGGCCCCAACCTGGAGCCCATGCCGAAGCTGGGTCTCTACCTCACCTTTGTCGCCCGCATGGTCATGGCCTTCGGCATCGCCTTCGAGATCCCCTTCCTCATGGTCATGGCCACCCGCACCGGCCTTGTGCGGGCAGATCATTTCAGAAGCAAACGCAAGTACTTCTACATGGTTATCGTCGGCCTCTCCTTTCTTCTCGCCGCCGGCGACATCACCGCCACCGTTCTCCTCTCCCTGCCGCTCTTCGGGCTCTACGAGGCCGGCATCATCGCCGGCAGGGTCTTTGCCGGTCAGGGCCGGACGGACGAAGCGGAATCCCCGTAAACGCACCGCTATTTCAAGGGAATTGCCGATAGCGGTGGACTGCAATCCCCGCTGCCGGGGACCGGACAGGGACCACCGGCCTCAGCGGGGACATCGCTGCAGCAGCCAGAGATCCCCTTCAAGCCAGCAGCCACCTTCCCGGCGCAGACCGGACTCCCTGGTCACGAAAACCTTCCAGCCGGTGGCATCCGCCACGGCCCTGACATATTCCCGCGCATGGGCATAGCGGCCCGTGGGCCGCAGTGACCAGCCATCGCCATCACCCCGTTCCGTGGAAAAGGCAAAGAGAGTCCCGGCCCGGGCCGCACCGGCCGCGGCGCGGAACAGGGGCGCCAGGTCCCCGAGGTAGATCAGGACATCGGCGGCCACCAGCAGGTCAAAGGGGTCGCGGCTGTCCGCCAGGTAGGGGACCAGGTCACTGACCGCCAGCCGGTCGTAGACCTGTTTGCCGGCCGCAACCTCTATCATCCGCGGAGAGAGGTCGATGCCGGTCAGGTGGTCGCAGACAGGACGGAAGGTCTCGCCGGCAATGCCGGTGCCACAGCCCAGGTCGATGGCACAGGGGAAGCGGAAATCGTCACCGGTCTGCCCGGTGACCAGTTCATGCAGCAGGAACGGCACCCGGTAGCCGAGTTTCTCCAGCAGCTTTTCCTCGAAATGCTCACTGAACTGATCAAAGAGGTCACGCACATAGTCCCTGGGCGGCTCGGCCACGGCCCGGCCTTCCAGGGCGGCCAGCATGTGGCTTGCCGCCGGGTGGCCGGGCCGGGCCGCCAGCAGACGCCGGTAGAGCACCCGGGCCCGGTCGTGGTTGCCCAGGAGGTGGTGCAGGTAGGCCAGGTTGTTGAGGGCCGGCGTGTAGCTGGGATCGCGCTGCAGGAGCTCCTCGTAGACAGCCACCGCCTTTTCCGCATCACCGCTGTCCTTGTGGCAGCAGCCCAGGTTGTAGAGGATATCGCTGTCACCGGGGCTGAGCTCCAGGGCACGATGGTAGGCGCGTTCCGCCTCGGCAAAGCAGTGGCACCGCTTCAGGGCCAGGCCCAGGTTGTACCAGTTGTCCGGATCGTCGGGCCGCAGCTCCGCGGCCCGGCAGAAGGCCTCCACGGCCTCGTCGCTCCGGTCCAGCTCGAAATGGACCAGGCCCAGGTTGTAATGGACCACGTCAGCATCGGGTATCTCGGCCACGATACGATGGTAGCAGCGGGCCGCCTCCTCGAGCTCTCCCTGTTCGTGCAGGGCCACGGCCTGCAGGTAGATCTTCTGTAACTCTTCGATGTTCTTTTTCTGTTGCATAACCGCACAACACCCGGCCGGCTGACCGCCGGAACCGGGCAGAATAAAGGTAAAAGTTCAGCAGCACGCCATCTGCACGCGCTCGCGGCTGGCCGCATAGCGGGCTATAGACGGCCAGCCACGATCACGCACAGCTGACGTACTGCTGAACTGTTACCTAACGTATCGGTATTTTTAGGTGGTTGCCGATAGCGGTGAACTATTACGAATAAAGGTCCTCGGTAATGAATTCAGTTGGCCGGCGGCATCTCCTGCTTGAGCAGGCAGCAGGAGATGCGGTGCAGGGGTGTACCATCCTGACGATAGCGGATGGTATCCGGCTGCAGCAGCTTGTTCATCACGCATCCTTCCGGAATGGTGAGGGTGAAAAACCGGTCCTCGTTGAGCCCATGCCTCGTCTGCAGCCGGCCATCGGCAATGGCGAGACTGTGGACCGGATAGTCCTCGCAGAGCGGACAGCGGTAGACCCGGCCATTGGGAAAGACAAAAAAATTCTCCGCCACCAGTCCGGCGCATTCAAAGAGTTCACCGGGGTCGAGGTAGACCTTGGGATAGGTGACATGGATCCCCAGGTTCGCTGCCTCGGCCGCCACCTGCGGCACGATCTCCAGCCAGTGGTCCGGATCGACCTGCCAGCCGCTCTCCTCGCCCGGCCCTCCCGTGGCGGGCTTGCCGCGCAGACCGATCACCTGGATGAAAAACCGCTCCACTCCCAGGTCGGCCAGCAGGACCGGCATGCGGTGCAGGTGGTCGATATTGAGCGCCGACACCGTGTAGATGAGGCTGGTATGGAACCCCAGGGCCACCGCCCGCTTCAGGTTGTCCGTGCAGGTGGCAAAGACACCCTGGCCGCGGATGGGATCGTTGACCGCCGCGTCCGGACCGTCCAGGCTGAAACTGAGGAAATCGAGCTCGTCCGGGGCGACGCGCTCCAGGAAATCGTGGAACAGGTAGCCGTTGGAATCCACGGTGACAGCAAAGCGCATATCCCTGGCCGCGCGGATGATGGCGGCAAGGTCCGGATGCATGGTCGGTTCGCCGCCGAGCAGGATCAGGTTGCTCTCCACGTCCGGCCGCGCAAAGAGGCGCAGCCAGGAGAGTACCGTGGCCAGCGGCAGGGTGCTGGTGCCGTGCTGGGAGGGATTGATGTAGCAGTGCCGGCAGGAGAGATTGCAGGCCGTGAGCAGATGCAGGAAGACATTGCGCTCGCCGGCCTTGAAACCGACAGTGCGGGCAACCGGGTCAGGAGAGTTCATCATCCACCTTGGCGGCCTGTTCCAGGGTATAGGTGGCCAGCAGGCTGTCCTGCCAGTAGGACCAGGCACGGAAGAATTCAGTAAAGAGGCGCAGGCTGCGCGCGCGCAGGACCCGGCCCCGGACAGTGACCTGCATGCCGGCATAGAGGGGCGGCAGCCGGTGGAGGTCCAGAGAGGTGCCGCCGCCCATCACATCCTCGTAGGCCCAGACAAACCGGCGGATACCGGAAAGGAGCATGGTGGCATAGCACATCAGGCAGGGCTCCATGGTGGAGTAGACCGTAAGCCCGGCACAGTCGATATCGGGCCGCTCATTGAGCAGGCCACGCAGGGTCACCACCTCGGCATGGTCGAGTTCGTTGAAATGGGCGCCGCGGGAGTTCTCCCGGTGGCCGCGGGCCAGGATGCGGCCCTCCCGGACCAGGACGCAGCCCACCGGAAACTCGCCGGCGGCCAGGGCACGCTCCGCCTCCACCAGGGCCTCGGCCATGAACTGTTCATCTGCTGCCACCACCTGCTTCCTCCCCAAGCTCAGTACCGGCGCCACTGCCGGTCACGGGGGAGCATGGTACCCCACAACCTCCTGCTCCGTCAACCGTCGGATAAACCCACCTGCCCGGATTGCCGGGCGTCAAACCCCTATCTCTCAGCCACAGGCGGAACAAAGACTCCTGTCCCCTCACACCCGGCCCCTGACACCTGGCCCCTGGCACCTGGCACCTGGCACCTGTCCCCTGTCCCCCGGCATGCTACAGGTGGCGGCCGAATCCGAGGACCCGCTTGTTGATCACCATGCCGGTGTGGGGCTGCTGCCATTCCTGGCCGGTGGAGATAAAGGGAAGATAGACCAGGGAGAACGAGAGCCGGTCCGGCCGGACCCGGGGCAGTGCCGGGAAGATCGGCTTCGGGCTCGCGGCCGAGGCGGCCAGGATCACCTTGATGGCCTGCCGTGCCTCGGTGGGCGGCAGGGTGACGGGATAGAGCTCCGGGCAGGCCCTGGCCTGCTCCGGCCTCAGCCGGTGCTGACCGATGGTGGCCTGACGGCCGAGGCGCAGGAACAGGCGGGGCCGGACCCTGAAGGCCGGTATCCAGAAACTCATGGGCCGCCGGTGCCACTGCGGCCGGATGAGCAGGGGCTGGTTGGTACGGGCGATGAAATCGGCAAAGGTCTCCATGGCCAGGGCCTGGATGCGGGCCGTGATCCTCCAGAAACCGATGTAGAGACGGGTACGCCGGTCACCGGCGACCTTCTGCCAGGAGACCGGCTGCAGGCCGGTATTGTCCACCAGCCAGGCGCGATCGCAGTTGCTGCAGGTGAGCACCAGGCAATCCCCTTCCCCGTCCAGGGTCCAGCCGCAGTGGGGGCAGAGGGTGGGCAGGAAATCGACCTGCCAGCGGGGCGAAAAGGGACGTTCCCTGAAGCCGGCCTCGGCCAGCCGCTCGCCGGACAGCAGCAGCCGGTCCCGGACCGCGTCGTAGAGCCCCTGCTCGCGCCGGACCATGGGCAGGTAGATGCAACTGATGGTTTCGCCGATATAGGCCCGGTGGAAGAGGACCTCGTCCCTGCGGCGCATCAGGGTGCTCAGGCGGGCCGCCTTGTCCAGGACCGCCGAGGCGCGGATGGTGGGCCGCAGGAAGCTGCCGCCCTGCCCTGCGCTCAGGCGCACAAGCTGCATGGCCTGTGGCCGCAGGCCCAGGGAGGGTGGCAGATCGGGGTGAAAGACCGCGGCCTGGGTGGTGTCCACCAGGTGGTGCTCGATCGCTTTTTCGCGGACAAGGAAGATGGTCCCCTTGAACCGCAGGTAGGGTGCATGGACCATCTCCCGGGAGTTGCCGGCCGGCAGGACATAGCGAAACAGGCCATGGCTGCGCAGAAAATTCCTGACCCCGCAGTAGGAACAGGTGAGCAGCCGATCCGACTCGGAGAGCACCACCGGGCCGCCGCACTGGGGGCAGGGCTGCTGGATCCTGACATCCATGGCGGCAGGCGGGCAGGATCAGGCGATCTTGCGGCCGCAGTGGTTGCAGAAGCTGGAGCCGGGCAGGTTCTCGGTCCGGCAGTGTGGACAGACCACCACCTGTGGCCGACTGGAGGCGGGATGTCCGCAGCGGGGACAGAACCGCGCGCCTGGGGTCAGGTTCTTGCCGCAGTTGGCGCACTGCTGCAGGACCAATTGCTGATGACCGCAGAAGGGACAGAAACGGGCATCGGCCGGGATCGTCTGTCCGCAGTCCGGGCAGCGGGCCCCGGCTGGCCCGGCACCACCGCTGGCAGTGCTTCCGGCCGCACCGCCCTGACCGAAACCGCCGAACATGGCCGGCATCATCATGCCCATGCCCAGGCCCAGGCCGGCACCGGCCTCACCCTCGGCCTCGGCCGCCTTTTCCATGGCCATGGCCGCTTTCATGCGGACGAAGTTGTCCATGTCCCTGATAACGCTGAGACGGCCGCGGTCGTCGATGGCCGCCTGTACCTCGTCGGGCGGGGTGATGGAGGTGATGTAGAGCTCGTCCAGGGCCAGGCCGAACCGGCTGAAATCGGTGACCAGCCGTTTCTTCAGGCCGGCGGCCAGCTCGTCGAACCGGCCGGGCAGGTCAAACAGGGTCTCCAGGACCTCGCCCAGGAAATCGTTGAGACGGGAGACAATGACCCGTCGCAGATACTCCTCCACCTGGCTGGTCGTGTACTTGCCCATGGTGCCGGCCAGGGAGTTGATGAACAGGACCGGCTGCACGACCCGGATATTGAAGACGCCATGGGCGCGCAGCCGAACCAGGCCCAGCTCGGCATCGCGGAAGGCCACCGGATCGCGGGTACCCCACTTCAGGTTGGGGAAGACCTTGAGATTGACAAAGTAGACCTCGGCCCGCAGGGGGCTGACCATGCCCCAGGGCGCGGAAAGGATCTTGGTCAGGATGGGGATGTTGCCGGTCTTGAGGGTATGGCGGCCGGCGGCAAAGGCGTCGCAGGCCCTGCCCTTGTAGAAGAGGACCGCGGCCTGGGACTCGCGGACCGTGAGCTGCGCCCCATACTTGATCTCACCGGAACCGTGTTCCGGCAGCCGGTGCAGCAGCTCTTTTCCGGTTTCATCAAACCACTCCAGGGACTCCAGCAGAATAATATTGTCTACACCCATGGGCTCTCCCAGATGTCTGTGGTCCGGCACCGCCTCCATTGCCCGGGATCAGTCACGATGCCCCTGAACCGTTACGGATAAACCGGTCTTGTGGTCACCATCTACAGTATATGCTAGAATAGGGGCCATCACAAAACAGAAAAACAGCCCCTGCCTGTTCAGGGGGGATGCGATCTTTTGTTTTTTTCGAGCTCACACCTGTGATGGACTCACAAAAAGTCCATACGTCGAGCATGGGCCGTACCGGCTACAACGCTGTAGATCGGACTTTTTGCGACGCCATCACCTGTAACCACTCAGACCAGACCAGGAGCGACACGATGAGCGAATTCAAGAATCAGTGGACCCTGGAGACGGCCATGGAGATCCTGCGCCATCCCACCGTGGACAGCAGGACCTGGTCCGAGGCCGTGGAATGGCTGCTCCTCTATGGCCCGCCCGAGATCCGGGACCTGCTGCAGCAGGCCTCGGGCCATGCCACCCGGGAGAGCTTCCCTGACCTCAGGCCGACCGGCTTCACCCCTGATGGCGAACCCTGCTACAATATTTCAGATATCGCACGTTCGCTGGGAATCAGCGAGGAAGAGGCCGCCATGATGGTGGCGGAAAAGGAGGCAAGACACGGAATCCGGCAGCTCTTTGCAGAGGACGAGACCCACAAGATCCAATAGCGCGCCATCTGCATGCACCCGCGGCTGGCCGCATAGCGGGCTATCGGAGTCTCGCTGCGCTCGCTTGCCTGACAGCCAGCCACGATCACGCACAGCTGACGCACTGCTGAACTTTTACCAAAAGTATCGGTCTTATCAGGGTAACTCCTCACGGGAGACCAAATGGCGTATCAGGTATCGTCATGAACTAATTTTGTTGCTTGACAAACGAGGACCTTCTGGGTGTTCGGCGATCCTGGCCGATAATTTATCGTGAAATCAGGGCATTGGTACGATCCTTAATATCTTCTGTGCGCACTTCGTCAAGTGGGATGCTGCGGATTTTGTTCCCTTCAAAGTTTAACTTCTTCAAGTCAACCATACGCATCCGCCGATTAAATTCAGTCCACCAGTAATAACGCCTGTTCTTGATATCACCGATTGTAGACCATTGAGTAAAATTAAGATGGTAATCCTCAGGACTTTTTCCTTCCCGCACTAACCCACGAGGAATATCGAAATTGTTGAGAATTCGCGATACTTCGTTAATTCCCGATGCAATATTTTCAGGTGGAATTGTGGTTGACGTAAACGCTACGGCACGAACAAAACGAGACGGTGGCGTGACATCTCCCGGCAAACCAAGCATACCGCTCCCCGCGCCAAACGGCACAAGACTGACGCCTTTGATATTCTTATCCGCATGTCCTCCAAAAGCAGTGAGTTGAGGATAATTGCGCAAGTTCAAAATATGCCAGTCATACGGCGGCGAATTCGTCATCACGCCGATCGTATTGTCATAGATATGCAACTTTCCATCCACGTATTCAATAACGATAGAAGCCCCCGTGCTGTCCGTGGCAACAAGGTGCAGTGGCGCAGGCGCCCCAAAAGCTTTGTCAATATCCTTGTTATAAACAACCCGAAGCTTTGGGAGATCTGCCTTGATTTCATTAACGGTCTTAAACTGGCCAAGGATATATGCCGAAAGGTCAACATTGTTCAGGGTGTGAGATTCTTCGCCGTCTCTAAAGCTCTGATATTCAGCAAACCCGGGAAAGTACAGCACTCCTAATGTTAATCCAGTTTCATTCATGCCGTCAGTGACAAAAGGCTTTTTGACCGCGTTCATGGCAACGAAACCGTATTTATTTTTCCAAGTCATGCCTTTTCTGCCACCACCTAATTCTGAGGTAAAAGACAATTGACGTGGAACGAGAACAAGCTCTGCGTGCAAGTCAAATGCACCCCATTCCATAGTACGACCATAGATGGGACTGCCATCAGTCGTCTTAATAACAATGCTTGTGCAAGCCTTTACATCTGCCTGTGATGCCAATATCACGAAAGTACAACTTAGCATCATTAGGAATGTTTTTTTCATTTCACCTCTCCCTTGCTTGTTTAAGTTTGCCTCCTCGACGTTTGGCGTGGATTTGATCTTTAAAATAATCAAATCCACGCCAAACGTCGAGGAGGCGTCTTTTGATGATGCCAGATATAGACTGAATGTCAATGCATATCTGAAGGCCAACGTCAGAGGACCTGATCTCGGAAGATTCTTCCGCGACCCAAAATTTTAGCGAGATCTCAGGCAGTATAGATGAAAATCCTGTTGAGTTAGCATGTTACGTTCAGGGTCAGAATAATCCCTGACCCCGTCCAGGTACTTCATGGTATCAAGAAAGAATCCTCTGATAATTATCTTACCGAAACTTTCGGACTTCATTCCTGGTGATTATTTACGACTTTCTCGCATGTTACCTCGCATGAAAAAGTTACAGTGTTCTTCCCGAGATCGGGTCCTCTGAACGTCCGCCGGATGAACCGCGAGGATGGCTGAATGGGGTCCACCTCATTCCGGTCCGGAGGATTCTTCAGAATTTTGCCACGAACTGGAGCCAGAACTTTTTGGTATCTGTCTTGTACTCATCGGCGTTGTAGTCGGCATAAGCCATGAGAACGCTGTAGTGCGCATTGATCTTCTTTTCGACCAGGAAGTCCCACTCGTCGCCATAGTCGGCCCCGCCCTCGTCAGCCTCGAAGCTGTGGTAGACCACCTGGACCCTGTGACCGTGGATCATGGCGGCCAGGGTGGCGTAAAGATCCCTGAGCCCCGTGTCCGGGGTGGTCAGGAACTGGTCGGCCCAGCCATTGAACTTGTGGTTGGTGCCAAGCGGCGTCTTGAAGGAGACCCCGTTGTCCACACCCTGGGACATCCAGGCCACAGAGGCTGAAAGACTGCTCACCAGGGGGCAGACATCGCTGGCCTTGAGGCCGCCGATGAAGTGATAGTAGTCGGCGCTGTAGTCGGCCGGATTGTCCTGGTAGTCGGACTGGCTGGCATACTCGGCGGTATAGAGCAGGTGCAGGGAATCGGCCACCGGCATACTGCCGTTGAAACGGATGCCGTAGGTCTGGGAGGAGAGGCCGTAATCCGCCCTGTCATCGTAGTCGAGCAGGTAGGCATAGGCGCCCAGCCTGCCGAGTCCGCTGAAGGTGTAGGCGATATTGACAAGCGGCGAGGACATGTTCACATCCCGGCTCTTGATGTTGCGGACGTTCCAGACCCAGGAGAGCTTGAGGTCGAGGTTGGCCAGGGACGTGGAAAAGAGCGAGACCGCATCAAAGGTCTGCTCCATCTGCCGCCAGCCCACCGCACCGATGAAGCGCTGGTCGTCCCAGTTCATCCGCTGCCGGCCCACCTTGGCCATGGTGCCCTCGTAGCCGGACCAGGAGAGCCAGGCCCGGTTGAGTTCCCCCTTGTCGGGGTCGGCGATGACCGCGTAGCCGGTCTTGTTGTTGTCGGTGTTATTGTAGTCATCGAGAAACACGGAATTGTTGCCCTCGAACTCGGCATAGGCCCGGAAGCCTGAAAACTCCGGGGTCAGGTAGCCCAGGCGGATACGGATGGGGTCGCCGTTGGCGGTCTTGAGACCGTCCTGTTCGACGTGCTCGAAGCGGTACCTGATATTGAACCTGATCTGTCCCCAGTCCCCCTTGAGGGCATCGGCGATGGTGTCATTGAATCCCGCGGCCCGGGCCGGGTGCGGCATGGTTCCCAGCCCCCCTGCCAGCAGCGCGGCCGCGCAGAGGAGCATGCCCTGTCGAATTCCTGCTGTCATCCGGTTGTGTCCTGTTCTCTTCATGTTGATTCCTCCATGTTGAAGTATGCTGAACCGGCAGCACGTTGTGCGTAAGCGCTCACAGGCACCGCATCTTTGCACGGGCGTGCCTGCCCGCATAGGTAGGCGATAGCGGTCAGGCACGCCTGCACAAATCTGCGGCCCCTGAGAGCGCTTACAGCATTGTGGTCGAAAAAACCGGTGGTTGGTTATCCCGTGAGGGGTTACCGTTGTGCTGCCAGCGAAATGCAAGCGCTGCCGGACCGCAGGCATCTATGCAGGCGCCGCAGTTCCAGCAGTAGCTGGTCAGGGTCTCGCCCCGGCTGGGCCGCAGGCCCAGGGGGCAGTTCCGGTCGCACCGGAAGCACTGCACGCATCGTTCCGGCTCCATGGCCACCACCAGCCGGCGACGGCTCCCGACCAGGGCCAGGAGACCGCCCAGGGGACAGAGACAGCGGCAGAACAATCTGCGGCACACCAGCTCCATTCCCAGGACCGGCAGCAGGATCAGCCCCTCCAGGGGCAGACGGTGAAAAAAGACCGCCATCATGATCTCCCTGCCCACCAGGCCGGGCGGTGAGAGCACGACAAAGACCGGCGCGCCGAGGATCATGGACAGGAGCAGTTCGCCGACAAGGACGAACCAGAGCAGCCGCCTGGCCGGAACCAGCAGATCCTGCCTTCTTTTATTCCGGTACACCAGCCGGTGACCGTGATCAAGGAGTTCGGCAAAAAAACTGATGGGACAGATCCAGGAACAGAAGACCCGGCCCAGGAGAAAGGCGAGCAGCAGCGGGATGAGCATGCCGATGAACGAGGCCATGGCAATGCTGCGGGTCACGAGCAGGCTCTCCAGGCCCTCCAGCGGCGAGACGAACCAGAGATGCCCCACGCCGAGGGACTGGTACCAGCCCTGCAGCCAGTTGATGCCAAGATGGTAGTTGAGCAGCGGATTGACCAGGATCACCAGGAAGGCCAGCAGCAGTGTCAGCAGCCGCCACCGACCATAGCGGGCCGCTCCCCGGCCTGTCCTGCCCTGTTGCTCCTTATGCCTGTGCATGGGAAGGTCAGCCGGTTGCCCCGACACGGGAATAGATCGGCTCGATGTTGACCGCCTTGTCGCCATGGGGGTCGGTCACCGGGCAGGCATGGGTGCAGAGACCGCAGCCGGTGCAGGCATCTGCCCTGATGACCGGTTGCAACTGGTCGAGATAGATGGCCCTGTTCTTGAAAGGACACTTGTCATAACAGGTCCGGCACAGGGTCTTGCCGGACCAGGCAAGACAGGAGAAGCGGTTGATCACGGCCAGCCCCATCCTGGTCTGCTCCTGGGAGACAGGAGAAAGGGTGCCGGTGGGACAGACCAGGACACATTTCATACACAGGTAACAAGGGATCTTTTCCACTGCCAGCAGGGGTGTACCGGCAAAGAGCCCGGCACGGATATCGAGCATGTCGATGGCGCGGTAGGGACAGACCTCCACGCAGCGGCCGCAGCGGATGCACCTGCCGGCAAAGAGGTCTTCCGACACCGCGCCCGGCGGCCGCAACCGGTTGCGGGTCACCGGCGATTCCAGAAACGCCGGCCGGGCGTAGGCCGGTGCGGCAAACACGGCACCGCCACAGGCGGCGGCAAGCATGACCAGGAAGCTCCGCCTGTTCATTCCCGTTCACCCCGGCGCATGCCGAAGATCCGCGGTCTGTGCCCGCCGGCCTCCATCTGTTCGCACTCGTCCTCGGTGTTCAGATAGGTGACACCGACAGCGAGAACAGTGTCCATGGCCTCCAGCTCCCGGACCAGCTCCTCCATGGTATCCAGGGTGGGGGTATCGAGCACGGCAACGATATTTCCCCGGCTATCGGAACCATGCACCTCCACAGCGGCAAAGGCGGCCAGGGCCCGCCGGGTCTGGTCCAGGTCGTCGGGACGGGTCGTGATCACCACACCGGCAACGGGCATCTTTTTCCCTCCTGCTGGTCACAGTATAAGAAAATCAAAACGCCGGAAGGCCGGGAGTCTGCATGTTGCCTGTTGCAGCCCACGGCAGTGCCGGCGCAAATCCGCGGCACCCGCGGCTGCCTACATCCTGACCAGGAACGGCTTGAGCGGCCTGGGACCGGAGGCCCGCCTCACCTGGACCGCGCAGATCTTGAACTCCGGCTCCTTTGAGCCCGGATCATAGGCATCCCTGGTCACCTTGTTGATCATCCGGCTGGCCTCCTGGTCGTGCCAGTAGACAAAGACCATCCCCTCCACCGGGCCCTCGTAGACCTTGGCCGGGAGCAGGTTGACGCCACGCCGCGACCGGACCTCCACCATATCGCCGGGCCGGATGCCGAGCCGCCTGGCATCGACCGGGTTGAGTTCCACGTACGCATAGGGGTTGGCCCGCAGCAGCTCGGGGACGCGGCCGGTCATGGACATGGTGTGCCAGTGGTCGATGATGCGGCCGGTGGAGAGGTAGAAGGGATACTCGGCATCGGGCATCTCCTCGGGATCGGCCTGGGGCCGCAGCCAGACCCAGAGCTTGCGGTCCGGGTGGGCCGGACCGTAGAACTGGTAGGGGAGATCGTTTTTCGAGTGCAGGGTGGCCAGGGGATCCTTGCCCTTGACGAACTTCTTGACCGTACCACCGGTGAGCGCATACTTCTCGTCGATGGCCGGCCACTGGACGCCGTCGGCCATCTGGGCAAGCACCTCGTAGGTGGCGCCCCGCAGGTCGTTGTCGCGCCCCCTGGTCACCTTCTGCGTGTATTCCATCCAGATGGCCCGGGGCAGGTCATAGGAGGCATCAAGGCCTTCAAAGGGCCTGATGCACTGGCGGATCACCGGATCGTTCAGCTTCCTGGCCAGTTTTGCCGCCCATTCGCGGACGATCCAGACCTCGGGCCTGGCCTCGCCGGGCGGATCGATGGCCTTGCGGGTGAGCTGGGAACGGCGCTCGGTACAGCCATAGACCCCGGTCTTTTCGAAGTGGAAGGCAGTGGGCAGGACCAGGTTGGCATACTCGGTGGTCCGGGTCGGAAAGATGTCGGTGCAGACGATGAAGACGTCTTCCCTGGCCAGGCCCCTGTTGTAGTGGTCGCAGTTGGGCAGGGACTGGGCCGGGCTGGTGCAGTTGATCCAGATGGCCCTGATCTTCCCCTCGTTGACGGCCGAAAACATGGCCATGGTATGATAGCCCGGCCTGGGCGGGATGCGGCCACGGGGAATACCCCAGGCATCCTCCACCTGGTTGCGCAGCTTTTCCTTTTTCACCGGCCGGTGGCCCGGCAGGATGTGGCAGAGGCCGCCGCCCTCGCGCACGCCGCCGCAGGCATTGGGCTGACCGGTGAGCGACAGGGAGTCGGCCCCCTCCCTGAGGAGCTGGCCGGTGAGGATGTGCAGGTTGTGGATCAGGTTGTTGGCCCAGACACCGCGTTTACGCTGGTTGATGCCCATGGTCCACAGGGAGACGGTGCCGCTGGCGGTGGCGAACCAGCGCGCCACCTGGCGGATGTCGTCGGCAGTGATATTGCCGCCGCAGATGCGGGCCACCTTTTCCGGCGGATAGGCGGCCACGAATTTCCTGTACTCCTCGAAGACGACCTCTTTCTTCTCCTTGCCCTGACGGAAGGTGGCATAGGTGGTGAAGAATTCCTTGTCATAGAGTTTTTCGGTTATGATGACATGGGCCATGGAGTTGAGCAGGGCCAGGTCGGTGCCGGGTTTGAACTGCAGGTGTTTGTCGGCGATGCGCGAGGTCTGGGAAAAGCGGGGGTCGGCGTTGATGACCTTGACCTCGGGGTTGTCCAGCTTGCGGCGCATGATGCGCCGGAAAAGCACCGGGTGGGCCTCAGCGGTGTTGGAGCCGATGATGAAGAAGCAGGTGGCCTTCTCCATGTCCGCATAGCCACCGATGGGCTCGTCGGCGCCGAACGAGGTCAGGTAGCCGCCCACGGCGCTGGCCATGCACAGGCGGGGATTGCCCTCGACATTGTTGGTCTGCAGGCCGCCGCGCATGATCTTCTGGAACAGGTAGGTCTCCTCGGTGAGCGCCTGACCGGAGCCGTAATAGGCCACGGAGTCGTTGCCGTGCTTCCGTACCGCGTCGGCAAAGCGTGTGGCTGCGATATCCAGCGCCTTATCCCAGGAGATCTCCCGGAAGGCATCGGTCTTCTTTTCCCGGTACAGGGGCCTGGTCAGCCGGTCCGGATGGCGCATGCACTTCCAGAACAGCATGCCCTTCATGCACAGGTAACCGAAATTGGTCCGCGCCTCGGGAATGCCGCGCAGCCCCACCGGCTTACCGTTCTTCACCCCGAGTTCCAGCCGGCAGCCGGAGCCGCAGAGCCGGCAGGTCCCCGGGTGCCAGGTGATCCCCTCCTCGGCCCCGGCCACGGAGTCCGTGCCAAAGGACAGCTTGAGTCCGACGTAGGAGGCAGCGGAAAGCGCTGCCGTCTTCTTGAGAAAATCTCTTCTTGTCTGAGCCATACCAACAACCTCCCGGCATTTTTTTCAACTGGTCATGGTCTTTTCCTGCAACGCCGGCACCACGTACCGGCAATGACGCCTTCCATGAAAAGCGCCACCGTCCGCGGCCTACTTTCTCTTGAACGTGTGGGGCCGGTGACACTGCCAGCATGCCTTGTCCGCAGGACATTTCCGCAGCATCTTTTCGTGGCAACTGGCGCAGCTCGACCGGTCCGGCGTCAGGCGAAAGGTCTCGAAGGTGCCGTGGCACTGGTAGCACTTGACCATGGCGATGCCATGGGCAGAGTTGTACCACTGGCTGTAGACCTCCGGCGTGGCCTCCCTGTGACACTGCGAGCAGGGAATGTACATCTCCTGCTCGTCGAGTTGTGGATGGGAGGCCGGCTTGGCAGCGGCTCCCGTCGACCAGCAGATGACCATGGCAGCGGCGACCGCGGCCACGGTGCCCCGGACCAGCAACAGACTCTTCTTCACGGCGTACCTCCTTTGGTTGACGGTTCAGGTTCTCGGCAACGTAAAAGTTCAGCAGCACGCCATCTGCACGTGATCGCGGCTGGCCGCATAGCGGGCTATAGACGGCCAGCCGCGATCACGCACAGCTGACGCACTGCTGAACTTTTACCAAACGTATCGGTATGTTCAGATAGTTGCCGATACCGGTGAACTATTACTCGGCAACATCATGAAAAAACCGCTCTGCCACCACAATAACGTCCCGGTGGCCGACATGGGGATGACAGGTGACACAGTGCTCTGCGGGCCGCCCCTGCTGTCCGCTGCAGACCGCTCTGGCGGCAGGGACGGACAACGCGCCATGACAGGAGCGACATCCGGAATCGTAGGTGAAGGAGGTGCGGTTCTGCCGCGCCTTTCCTGCCCAGTCAACCATCTTCGGATCAATGGAAAAATTGGCCACCAGCTCGGCCAGGCCGCGCTGCACCTTGATCCGGACAAAGCGGACAGGACTGTCGTGGGGCAGGTGGCAGTCGACGCACTGGACGACCACCCCGTGGCGGTTGGCTCCACCATGGGCAGATGCGACCCAGGAGCTGCGAAAGGGGCGCATCACGTGGCAGGAGACGCAGAACCCGTCCTTGTTGGTAAGCCACAAGGTATAGCCGGAGGAGAGGACCAGCCCGGCCAGCAGCAAAGCTACGGCCAGGACCACCCGCACCTGGTGCCACAGGAGCCTTGTCAATGTTGTTTTCATTCGCTCCCGACAATGGGCATGACTCTCCCGCACAAACAGTTCCTTCCAGCCGCTGCCCATTGAATGCAATATTTGTTCCGAAAAAAACACGCGTACTTACAGAAAAATACGACGCAACGAAAAAACCCGTTACCTTAGGGTAGCACCACGGACCCAAATATGTTACTGTACTGTAACGGTCAACCTGTCCCTTTCCGGCAAGGAACATGGAATGTCCGGCCTCTGCAGAGGAGTCGCCATGCATTTACGACTCAACAGCAAGTTCACCCTGGCCATCGGCGCCATCCTGGCCCTTTCCTACGGCCTGCTGATGTACTACACCTCCATCCTCCAGAACAGGCTGGTCATCGCCCAGGCCGTGCAGCAGGCGCGGATGCTCCATCGTCAGATCCAGCTCACCAGGCAGTGGGTGGCGGATCACCATGGACTGTTCGTGATCAAGACAGACCATGACCACGTCAACCCCTACCTGGACAACCCCATGATCAGGGCGGTTGACGGCAAGATCTTTGTCATGCGCAACCCGGCCATGGTGACCAGGGAGCTGTCGGAATATGCCGCCCGGGACGGATTCTGCTGGTTCCGGGTCACCAGTCTCAACCCGGTCAACCCGGACAACCGGCCCGATGAATTTGAACGGAGCAGCCTGGAGCTCTTTGAAAAAGGCGTGCCCGAAATCATCAAGATCAGCATGGGCACGAACGGCAGGATCCTGCGCTACGTGGCTCCCCTGAGCGTGAAAGGCTCCTGCCTGCCATGCCATGCCCGGCACGGCTACGAGGTCGGCGATATCAGGGGCGCCCTGTCCATCTCCGTGCCCATCGCCTGGGCCGACACGGTTATTGCCCGCAACAACCGGACCATCTTCCTTTATGGCCTCCTCTCGGTCCTGGCGGTGGCCCTGGTCCTCTACCTTCTCTTCAACAGCCTGGTGGCCCGGCCCATCAACCGGCTCTCCCGGGCCATGGATGACTTTCCTGCCACCCCGGCGGACCAGTTCGACCTGCCGGCCAGCAGCGACGAGATCGGCTCCCTGTCGGCCAGGTTCCTGCGCCTCTGCAGGCGCCTGGAGACCTCGCAGCAGGCCCTGGACACGGCGCGGCAGCAGGCCTTCCGGGCGGAAAAACTGGCAGCGCTCGGTCAGTTGACCGCCGGTATTGCCCACGAGATCAACAATCCCCTGGCCGGCCTGCTCAACTGTGTCAAGACCATGCAGGAGGAGCCCGACAACAGGGAGCTGCATGACCGCTACCTGCCTCTTCTCGACAGGGGACTGCACCGCATCGAGCACACCATGCGCCAGTTGCTCAACTATGGGCGTATCGAGCCCCTCAACCTGCGCAAGATCGACATCGACGCCATCATCAGGGACTGTTTCGAGCTGCTGGACTACCGGCTGCGCAAGATCCGGCTCCACCTGGATCTCCAGCTGCAGCGTCCCCACTGCATCGACAGGGAGGCCATCAAGCAGATCATCGTGAATATTGCTCTCAATGCCATCCAGGCCATGAACGACGGCGGCACCCTGACCGTGGTCAGCCGGGAGGCGGATTCCACCATCATTCTCACCTTCACCGATACCGGCTGCGGTATCGCCCCTGACATCCTGGAACGGATCTTTGATCCCTTTTTCACCACCAAGGACGTGGGCGAAGGAACCGGCCTGGGCCTGGCGGTGAGCCATTCCCTTGTCCAGCAGCTCGGCGGTACCATCGAGGTCGAGAGCACGCCTGGCCGGGGCAGCACCTTCACCATCTCCCTGCCCGTCACCCTGCAGTGTCCGGCAGCGGACCATGATCCCGACTGCTGAATCCGGAGACAGAGATGCCTGCCATACTCCTGGTCGAAGACGACGAAATCATGCGCATCACGGTCCAGGACCGGCTGCGCCGCCAGAAATGGGACGTTGAAGCGGTCGCGGGCGGCATGGAGGCCATGGAACGGCTCCGGCAGCGGAACTATCACCTGGTGATCTCCGACATTCGCATGCCGGGCATGGACGGCCTGGAGCTGCTCGACCTGGTCCGCAGCCACTCCCCGTTCACCGACATCATCATGATGACTGCCTACGGCAGTGTCGAGGATGCCATTGACTGTCTGAAGAAAGGGGCCACCGACTACATCCTCAAGCCCTTTGACATGGACGACCTGGTGATCCGCAGCACCCGCATCCTGGAGATGCAGTCGGTCAGGGCCCGCTGTGCCTCACTGGAAGAGACCTGCCGACAGGCCCGGGAGACGATCATCGGCTCCAGCCCGCAGATCCGGCAGGTCCATGCCCTGATCAACCGGGTGGCGCCCACCGACTCCACAGTGCTCATCACCGGCGAATCCGGCACCGGCAAGGAACTGGCGGCCAGCGCCATCCAGCGGGCAAGCCGCAGGGCGGACAAGCCCTATATCAGGATAAACTGCGCCGCCATCCCCGAGGGACTCATCGAATCAGAGCTCTTCGGCCATGAAAAAGGGGCCTTTACCGGAGCCCATGCCCGAAAACCGGGCCGCTTCGAGATGGCGGACGGCGGGACCCTGCTGCTTGACGAGGTGGGCGAACTGCCCCTGGGACTGCAGGCGAAACTGCTGCGCATCCTGCAGGAGGGAGAATGCGAACGGGTGGGTGGAACCATGACCATCAAGGTCGATGTGCGCCTGCTCTGCGCTACGGCACGGAACCTGGAGGAGGAGGTGCAGGCCGGGCGGTTCCGTCAGGACCTGCTCTACCGGCTGCAGGTCATCCCCCTGACCATGCCGCCCCTGCGAGAGCGCAGGGAGGATATTGCTGTACTCAGCAACCACTTCCTGCACGAGTTCAGCCTGAGACGGGGCATGGCCCTCTCCCTCTCGGCAGAGGCCATGCAGTGCCTCATGAGCTATGATTTCCCGGGCAATGTCCGGGAACTGAGGAATATCCTGGAACGGGCCTCGGTGCTGGCCCCGGAGCCGGTGATCACCCCGGCTGACCTTCCGGCCGACCTCCAGCCCCAGGGGCTGACGCAGGGATCGTCAGGGCCGGTCATGCTCGCGGAGGCCCTGGCAAAGACGGAACGGCAATGCCTGCTCAACGCCCTCACCCTGACCGGAGGCAACCGGACCAGGGCGGCGGAACTGCTGGGCATCAGCAGAAAGAATCTCTGGGAGAAGATGAAGTTGCACGAGATAACGTTCTGATCAGGTGGCAGTTCAAAGCATGTAGAGCGTGTCGTCATGTGCCGGCGGCCTGGCACCGGAACGGATCTTTTTCTTCATCGCCTCCAGGGTGAAGGCATCGTCAGATTCGAGGAGATCGCCCATCTCCTGTTCGATCTGGTCCGGATCTTCGCCCGCCTCCATGCGGGAGAGGGCCTCTTCCATCTGCTCGCCGAGCGAGATGCCGGTCTGCTCGGAGAACCGCCGCATGAGTCCGGCCATCTGCCGGGGATCTTCCTCGTTGATGTTTTCCGCCTCCCGCATGAGCCCGGCAAAGGCCTTTTCCATCTTTGCCTCGTCCAGGCCGGCCATGGGATCGTCGGCCTCGTCGTCACCGCTTCTGGTGATGGTGGCGAACGTGGACATCATCCTGTCGAGCTCCTTTCTGCCGCACTTCGGACAGTCGGGTCTTTTCCCGGTATTGATCCGGCTGGAATAGAAGTTGAAAATCGTGTTGCAGTCAGCACAGAAAAACTCGTAGATCGGCATGATCACCTCGCCTGCAGGAATGAACCGGAAGAACCGGGCCCGGCTACCAGGCCACAGCCGCCTCAAGTGATGAGCAACCGGAAGAACCGTGCAAAAATATCAATATTTTCATCGGTTTTTTCGACTACAATGGTGTAAGCGCTCTCAGGGGCCGCAGATTTGTGCAGGCGTGCCTGACCGCTATAGCCTAACCTATGCGGACAGGCATGCCCGTGCAAAGATGCGGCGCCTGTGAGCGCTTACTTGCGGAACCGTTACAAATCTCGACCGGTTCCACCGGTTGCACAATTTAATCACTGTCGAGCACAGCGTCAATATCCTCCGGCCTGACATCGTCGGTGATGCGCACCCGGCCGATGGCCTCGGGAAGAACGAAAAAGACGCGGCCGGCCATTGTCTTCTTGTCGGTCTGCAGGTAGGAACGGATCTCGTCACGGTCCAGTTCGGGCGGAACCTGCACCGGCATGCCATAGGCAACAAGAAGTTCCCGGATCCGACCGGCCTCCTCCGCGTCGAGCAGGCCGCAGCGCACGGCGAGATCGGCGGCGGCCCGCATCCCCATGGCGATGGCCAGTCCATGGATGATGCGAAAGCCGGAGGCAGCCTCGATGGCATGCCCCAGGGTATGCCCGAAATTGAGGATCCGTCGCAGTCCTCCTTCCCGCTCATCCTCTTCCACAACCCGGGCCTTGATCTCGCAACAACGGGCGATCACCCTTGAGATAACTTCCCTGTCCAGAGCCAGCACCTCCTGCCGGTGCTCCTCGAGATACCCGAAAAATCGCTCATCCCGGATCACGCCGTACTTGATCACCTCGGCCAGGCCGCCCAGCAGCTCCCGGTGCGGCAGGCTGGCCAGGCAATCGGTGTCGATGTAGACGGCCCGCGGCTGGTAAAAGGTCCCCACCAGGTTTTTGCCCTCCGGGATATCGACACCGGTCTTGCCGCCCACCGAGGAATCCACCTGGGCCAGCAGGGTGGTGGGCACCTGGACAAAGGGAATGCCGCGCATGTAGATGGACGCGAGGAAACCGGTTATGTCGCCGGTGACCCCGCCGCCAAGAGCGATCAACCCGTCACCGCGATCATACCCCCGCCGGGCGAGATCGCTTGCCAGGTCGGCGATGGTCTGGAGATTCTTGCTCTCCTCTCCCCGGGGAAAGGTCAGCAACTCCGCCCTGACCCCTGCCAGTTCCAGCGAGCGCAACAGATGTTGGCCATAGAGACCGGCCACATGGGCGTCACTGATAACAGCATAGCGCCGGGCAATCTTCCGTTCCTGCAGGTCCTTCCCCACCTTGTCGAGGATTCCCGCCGAGATGTGAATGGGATAGCTCCGATCCCCCAGTCCGACCGATATCCTGGTCAGGGTTGCGTTGTCCACCATCCTTATGGTCCCTCCCGGACAATACTTCTCCTGTCTTGTCTGTACCGGCAATAAAAAAGGAGGCACCCGAGGTGCCTCCCTGGTCCATCATTCGATGCTGGCGCAGATTACTTCATGTCTGCACCGGAAGCTGCCTTCTGCATCTTGACCTCGACCTTCTCGGTCAGACCGGCATAGTACTTCTTGAGATGCTCAAGGACCTCGTCACGACCGAAGTGATCCGGAATGTCACCACCCTCGGACAGGGCCTTGCGCAGCTTGGTGCCGGAGAGGATGACACGATCCTCCTTGGAATGCGGGCAGGTGCGCATGGAGGCCATTCCGTCGCACTTGTGGCAGTAGAAGGTCCAGTCGATCTTCATCGGCTTGCACTGCAGGTCCTTGCCGGCGTCACCGGTCTTGGGGATGCGGTCGAAGATCTCTTGGGCCTCGAACAGACCATAGAAGTCACCGACACCGGCATGGTCACGACCGATCAGCATGTTGTTGATGCCGTAGTTCTGACGGAAGGTGGCATGGAGCAGGCCTTCACGGGGACCGGCGTAGCGCATGTCGAGCGGGTAGCCGGCGTTGATGACGTTGTCCTTGACAAAGTAGTTGTCGATCAGGATCTCGATGGCCTTGACACGGACATCGGCCGGGATGTCGCCGGGCTTCAGGTTACCGATCAGGGAGTGGATCAGAACGCCGTCACAGACCTCGATGGCGATCTTGGCCAGGAACTCATGGGAACGGTGCATGGGGTTGCGGAGCTGCAGGGCGGCAACATTGGTCCAGCCCCTCTCCTCGAACATGGCGCGGGTCTCGGCCGGGGTCAGGTAGACTCCGGGATACTCGTCAGGATACTCGCCCTGGGACAGGACCTTGACCGGGCCGGCGATGTTGTAGTCCTTCTGGTTCATGACCATGATGACACCGGGATGATCCTCCATGGCGATCTCCCAGAACTTGTCATCGGCAGAGTCCTCACCCTCGCCCTTGAAGACCTTCTCGCACTCCCACTTCTTGTCGGCCTCGGTCATCTCGTACTTCTCGGTGACCTTCATGGTGGCCATGATCTCGCCGTCGGCCTCGAGCGCGATCTCGTCACCGGTGGAGATGGCGTCGGCATCTTCCTTGGAGATATCCAGGGTGATCGGTACGGGCCAGAAGGTGCCGTCGGCCAGCTGCATGTTCTCGCACACGCCCTTCCAGTCGTCACGCCCCATGAAACCGCTCAGGGGAGAGAATCCGCCGATACCCATCATGATCAGGTCACCCTTGGCGCGGGCGCTGACCTGGACCTTTTTCAGACCTGCCGCCTTTTTCTTCTCCGCCTCCAGCTCACTGCCGTGAAGCAGGGCACAGACAAGACCTTTACCACCATGCGGTTCAACCAACTTAGCCATAACTTTCCCTCTCTTGTTTAAATTACCGAAATAAAGAGATAACCTACGTACGTAACTTCCGGAGGGATTCCCGCTCCCCGGCTACGCGTACCGACAGCAGACCAACTGAATCGGTATTCAGAAAAAAACAGTAATATATATAGACCCGTACTGTAAGAAGTCAAGAAAAAAACCTCATCTGTCCGATCGAAGCTACGTATAAATTTTGCAAATAGAGGGAAAATGGGGAGGGAGAACCGCAACCAAGGGTGACCTGGACGGAAAATCGGCCACCCTCACGTTTTGCCAAGGAGATGAAACGACTGCTACAAACATCACGTACAAAGAGGATCAATATACGGCTTCAGGAGTACGTTCTCGCCTCTGCTCCTGCTGCCGAAGGCTGTTGCGGCCGACAGCCAGCTCGACATATATCTTTTTTTCCTGGCGCATGTAATAGCGAAGACTTACATGTTGCCCAACCGTTGGAAGGTGCAGATCCTTCAGCAGAGACTGTTCAGGATAAAACACCTCACCACCTGCAAGTTTCAATACACCCTTCGGCAACACGTCTGCCACATCGCCTTCTGCCACATGCCATTCCATGGCAACACCCGCTGCAGCCATCTCTGGTTGTGCCCACAAAAGGCAAGACGAGAAGGTAATCAAGAAGAAGAATATATATTTTTTTTTCATCGCTCCTCCATCATTTTCAAATATTCCTGGTGGTTTTCTCGCCGAGAACACTACGAATTCCTGAGGATCGCCACAACATTACAATTTCATGCACTGTTTCTGACAGTGGAGCCGACAATCGTCCATCGCCTGAGCTACTCTGCCGGCCGACCGGAAACGTCTGCGAAATGTCACCATTGATGGACTCATAAAAAGTACGCCAAGGTGACAAACAGGTTTTCAGCGAGTCCTCCCTTCACGCCAATAATACAACTCAAGGCCAACGCCGGGGGTGGGAATTTCGTAACCAGGGCCCGGCTCTTCACCTGGCCCGACGACAGTTCCGCCCATACTCGCCATGGCGCCGGCCCTGCCATTTCTGGTGATCACTGTAAATCCTGAAGGAATACCGTAGATACCGGTATATTTCCTGTACCGGTCCGTCATGTCCAGGTTTGTCCCTCCGGCCGAGTCATTGGTAGTGTTCAGATTTAAGGTAGCACTGCCATCGAGATAACTCAGGGCATAGACAAACCCATTGCCCTGGGGATTGCATGGATCATCATAGGACGGCTGATATGAAGTGAAATATACATTTTTATAGTAGATGACAGGCTTGCCGAGAATTTTCTCACCAACATGATTGTCTCTTGACGCATCACTCAAGACTTCAAGAGTACCGGGATACTGCATATGATCGGACCCGAGCGTCTGGTCCTCCAGGACGATATACCACCCCTTCACATCATCTTCATGGATCCCTTCTTCCAGAGCTGTCAGGCCCAAGGTGTCTGTGTATATCGCGTCATCCGTCAACAGATCAGCGAGATATTGCCGCATCTGGATGGTAATATCATAGGCATCCGCATCACCATCGCCATCCACGTCGGCAGTCTCATCACACTGACCTCCCAGGGAACCGAGGTAGCAGGATGTGATAAGGGCATCATCCCCAAATTCATCTGCCGTAAGGTTCAGAAGATCATTCTCATTGTAAGGAGACGTGCTAACGGTAACCGGACCCAGCAGACTGCCGTCTTCATCGCTATATTGCGTGCCCGTAACCGATGAATCGTCATAGACGGCATACATCCTGTTCCGTATCATGGTGTAGCGTGGATGTTCACGATCACCTGTACCGAAAAACAATGTGGCCAGCCTGTCGGTCCCGGAGAATTCAGTGTGCGGAAACAGGTAATTGGCACTGTCAAAATAATCACCCGATCCTCCCCACGAAACCGCAGGTGAGTGAAACGTCTTGCGTCCCTGATCGCCCGTATCTTCGCCACCGCCATAACTGCCACTTGCACTCAGACTGCCGGGGTTGGCGGAAAAAACCTTGCGCACATCCCAGCCAAGTGTCTCGAACCTGTATTCGCCCGTGTCCGGATCAGGCGCAACCTTTGACTCGAAGGAAACTTTGAATACATTGGCATAGACATCAGAGGCATAGAGCTGACGCAACACTCGATCCTGATACCCACGGTGAACAACGCCATCAAGTTTGTACTGATACGTTTCTGTGAGGGTGACGAGTGACGGTGTTGCCGGGAAACAGAATTTCATCGACGAAAGCGTCCACGTTGCCCCGGTGGTGACATCTGTTGCACCATAGGTCACCGAGAAAGGCAACAGGTTTTCGCTGGTGTTGATCGGATTGACAACCACATTGGACGGATCGTCGATATCGACGACAAAAATCCCCCGTCCATGCTCATTCATTTCCGGATTGAATGTGTCGTACATGTCATTATCGAACACGTCAAATGCGATATCGGTGCTATCCCACTCCTTTGTCGCACCTGTAGTTTTCAGGTTTCCGTCTGCATCATACGGAGTGCCGTCATTGTCAATATCGGCGAACGGCTCAGGAAAATTATCCTCTTCCGGATCGTAGCCACCGGTCAACACCGCCACGTCCTTATACGTACGCTGGCCGGTAGATGGATCCACAGCCACGGGAATGGTGGCAATCTGTACTTCGGCCCAGGTCTGGACGGTTTCACTATTGGTGTACTGCCACTTGACGCTCCAGAGCAATGGATTTGTATTCGAGACATCAAGGCACCAATAGGTGTTCCCGCCCCGCCTGGTTCCGAAGATCAGATATTTTGGCTGACCATCGCGACGATACAGGGTAATAGCCCCGTCGACCGTATCATGGAAATCATCAAGCTGTACCATTTTGAGCTGTGGCAAGATATTTTCAGGAATAAAGGCAAAGACTTCCTGGCCGGTCGTGTCGTCAAATATATGGAGCATTCCATCATTTGCTCCAACCGCAATGTATCGTTTCAGCAGTGGCAGGTCCGGATCGCTGGTATCATAATAGTCAATCACAACGGGTCGGGAATGTATGATAGCCCCAAGGGCCCAGTTGCGGACCGCCATGGGCGCACCGGTGGTCGGATCTGCGTCGTATGTGTAGCCATACACAAAATTGACAAGCTTATCCCGTGCGGAATCATCTGCCACACCGAGATCGGCGGCAGTGATATTGTCCCTGTGAAAGGCGACAATCTGACCGTTTTTATAGGTGTAGATTTCGCGCTCGTAGTAATCACCGCTTTGGAAGGAAGCCGCAACCCGTTCTGTCAGAACTTCACCGGCTCCATCTTCCATGATATCTGCCGCGCCATTGTTGTCGGCATCATTCGGGTCATTGTCATCCCCCCAGAATGCCGAGGTATTGTCAAGAAACGCACCTTGCGAATCAATGGCTTCATTGTTTGCGCCATCGTAGATCATCCAGAGATCCGGCCTGTCAGCAGAACCGTCTCCCAGCTTGAATTTTTTCAGATTGCCGACCCAGCTCTGCCCATCTTTGGGCAGAAAAAGCCCCATATAGAGATCATCCCCACTCTGTATCTTGTTGGCCGCATCGACCGAGACAACCGGAGCGGTGAAAGAAACCGCCTCGGCAATCATGAGACCCAATGAATGGAAGGCGGAAACCAGTTGTTCCTTGTTGTAGGTGGCAATATACATCCCGCCCGACTCGCCGGCAGCATCCTCGAGCAGCGGGTGGTAGGCGCCGAAGGAAATATGGTGCGTTATGATATTCCTGTATGAACTGGCAGGATCCTGAACTTCGGCAAATTCATCACTTTGAAACCAGGAATGCGTATACAGCCAGTGGGCGACATCATCGTAGTAATCCGGCGGCGGATCCTGGTATTGATAGGGATCATTGGTCCAGCCGTCTCCATCCCAATCCTGCATGGTGATTGTCGTCGTACCAGACTGAATCCTGGTCCAGTCGTCATCAGCAGAGGGGAAACCGTCGGTCATGGATATAATAAAATTCTTGCGGCACGGATGGTTATCGATGGCATTGCTGTGCTGGTAGTACCCATTGATAAAAAGATCCTGCAAGGCCTCACCCAGCGGCGTGCCGCCACCTGCTGTCACCTGGGAGATCTGGTTGATCAGTTCATTACCGCTCAGGTCATCCTGATCAGATGGGTTGAAATTCACCGTTGCCTTGATATCAGCGCCTTCCGCATAGCCCCAGGCATTTTTCCCAAAGGTGGCAAACCCCCAATTGATGCGCCCCATAAACTCCTGCACAACATAGGTCATGGCATCCTTGGCCACATCAAGGCGTGACTGCATACGGTAATACCCCCCCCCGGCATCTGCGGAGTACACGACCCGAATCTTGTCGATTTCATACCCTTTGCTGTGCCGGTAGATATCACTTGCCAGCTTGATGACTACAGTGTCCCCGTCCACGGTGACTGACCAACCGTCTCCGGCAACAGGATTGTTGTCATTGTCATACCTCGCCAGCAGGCTGCCGGCCCCGTCATAGATGGCTACATAATCATAGTTGAAGGTGGATGGATCACCGTCATTTTCCACGTCAAAGGATGCGAAATGCACTTGCATCCTAGTGGCTCCCGGGTGGGTGATGATCCGGGAGGTGTCTGTCTCGTTGAGGTTATTGATATAGGTAATATCGCCTGGTTGAGACCAGCACCATGGATCATTTACAGGGCAGGAGCCATCCTGTGGATGAACATATACTGGATCGCCCGCGCCAGGATCAGGATATTTGAGGGCATATCCCAGTTGCTGCCAGCTCACCTCGGTAATCGGAAAATCTTCATACACCCATGCCATATCACCATAACCAGCTCCAGCGGGCAGACCGCTGTTGGTTGTATAATGCAGGTTGTACATTGCCTGCATATTAACCCAGTTACCGGTAACAAAGAAATAAATCGATGTGTCCCCATCTTCAGCGACATCAAGATTGCCGATATTCACACCCTCGTAACCGCTGAAATAATAACCCGGTGCATTCAGCAACCCTCCAAAACCACGGTCAACCACACTGCCGTCATACAGGGTCTGAAGCTCGTGGAGGGTGATATCCTGTCCCAAAGGAAGACGATTGCCATCAAGCAGTATATACCCATCTGCATCAACGGTGATCCTCTGTTGTCCTGTTCCATCATCGGCAAGGTCACCGTTCTCGTCAATCAGTGTATGCGTATCGATCAGATAGCTCATGTACCAGAGATAATCCGGGTCGGCGGCATCGCCGGTAAAGGCGATATCACGCCCATCGACATGGGCGATTGTCACTCCGATATCTCCCCGCCACAGATAGATCTTTCTCCGTTCCTGATGATTCTGATAAAAATATGAACTATTGTTGATTGTATCATAGATATAGTCATCATAATCTCCTGCAGGATCGTCATTCAAGGTAAATAGGTAATCAAACATCGCCCCATAATCGATGGTATGCTCATAGACACCGAAGGACATGCTGCCGGAGTTGTCGAGCAGCATGTAGCAGTTGTTGGCGCTATTGACCTTGTAGATATCAGTATCCAGAGCCCATGCATTACGGGGACTCAACATCAGGCTCACACACAGGAAGATTCCTGCACAAACGGCCAGACCTAATTGTTTTCTCGTCATGATTCCACCTCGACAGACTCTTTGTGCAGATTACATTGAAGCCTTGACCCCGACTTTTATTCCGCCCAGTTCAATCACCACTGTTTTCTCGCCATCAATCCTGAACTTGTAGGCTGAAAACATGGTGGCATCATATCCCTTGGGCGGCACATCCGGGTAAAGATATGTCACGAAATAGCGGTACTCGTTTGCCGGGTCACTTCCCGCAACATAACTGCCAATACTGACAGGACTACCGGCGAGCACCAGGCACCCCGCCGGCCAAGTACTGGAATCGTTATATATACCCGTGGTCAGATCCTGAAGCATATTGCCTGGATCTGTGATCTGATAAGCAGGCCTGGCCGTAAAGCCGAGATTGGTTGCCTCAAAATTGGCCCCACCCTCAGCAACATTGAAACTTTGCTCATACCGCTGCTGATTACCGGAGATCTGAAGCTCTATCGAACTTGTGGTGAGGGCCCATATGCCAAGCAGGGTCAACAGCAGGAGCATCACCATGCTGACGACCAGCACAAAACCCTGTTCATTTTTCATCATACCCTTCTCTTTCATCTCGGGTCGTCGCCCCTTCCGTCACAATGCGATATTCTGGTATTTCATGGTTGTCAGCACCATGGAGTTGCGTCCCATGGGACTCGTCCAATAGACAAACATGCGTACGACCTTGGTCGTTCCACCCGCGGCAGTAACCAGATCAGCCACGTTCCAGAATACCTGGTACTGCCAGCCACGGCCATCGGTAAGCGTATTGCCGCTGATCCCATACACGGAGCCAAAGACACCGGCAAACACACCGCCACTTTGAAAATCGGAAGACTGCACCGCATAATCGGCCTGAGTGGGATCCGGGCTGGGAACGCCGCCGTTCGGACTGCCATCATCCAGCCCGGCGACGCCATTACCATCAGAATCCAGAAGTATAATGCTGTCAAAAGGCACCTGCTGCAGGACCTCGATAAAAGAGGAAGCCACCGCATGTGCCTGACTGCGAGCTATGGCCGTGGCGTTTGCCCTGACTGAATTGGTCTGCATCGCCCCCACGACCAGAATGCCTACCGACAAGATGACAATGGCTATCAGGGCCTCGATGAGTGTCATCCCTTTGTCATTCAGCATATTCATCACTCCATCTCCAGGTTGCGGCACTGAATGGTGACAACCAGTAACCGTCGACGGAAATTGTCATTATAGGGCCCCCATACAGTACCGGATGCGGTCCTATACGAATTCGTGTCAGTAAAATTTCTGTCAACTCCCCGGGCCCTCGCCAGCATGGAGATCTGGACGGCCCGAACCTGTTTGTACTGCGCCAAAGACGGAGCTGTGGTCGACGAACCATCTGCGAGGATATAATTGAACTCCACAGCCTGAATGCTCTCCGCCAACGGCTGGTACCCACCGCCACCGACCTGCCTCCTGAAAATCGCCGCACCGCCACTGTCCGGAATTCCGTCGTTATCAGCATCATCTGCTGGAGAAAACCCGAAATCAACAGCTTCGTTGGCATCGTTGGTATCACCATCCGCAGAACCATTTCCAGTATCATCGGTTCGGTCCAGCGTGAAACTCAGTCGTCCGGGACTGGCCAAGGTTAAACCTGCACCGGCCGTCCCAAAAGGATCAAGCCCTGCCATCCTGACCTCCCTGGCCACCTGTTCCAGGGCTGCGCGAAGATTCTGCTGCATTTCCACTACTTGATCCTGCACGGTATAGGTGGCTTGCTGGACTGTATAGGCAGAATATATTGCTCCAATGATGAGGCCGGAAACCACCATAGCGATCATCAACTCCACCAGGGTGAACCCGCTGTTTCCGGCAGCCCGATATGCAGAAATCGCCCCCGACATCCTGTTCACGTTCCCGACACTCTTCCAAAGATGCAGGATGCTCTGGCCCAGAGAACCAGCAACCACCATACGCAGGCCATGCCATCCTTTTCGCAGGCTCCTCCTGTACAACCATAAGCGCTCACAATACAGTTCTGCAGAATGCGATGGCCAGTCTTGCAGCCCGTTCATTGCCAATTCCCTCCTGACCAGCGCAACATCCTGATCACCCCACTGGCTACCGTCCCCACTGCGTAGGTGACGGTATTGCCCTGATGAGCCAGATACACATATCCGGCGCTTCCGGTTCCCCTTGGATCAAAAACCAGAACATTGTTGCTGTAACTTACTTCGTCAAACCCGACAGGAAAGGCAGATCCTGCGACCTGACTGGTGGCTGGGCCATGACCATATGTCACGCCGCTGCCGTAGCCGGGCAATGATATAGTGGCCAGTACCGTATTGTCAGCCGGAGTGCTCCACACCCCATCGGCGCCGCTGTCCTGACAGAGCATGTACCGGTTATTGGCCGTGTCAAAAAAAATGGCCCGAGCCTGATTGTCCCGGATTGCCATGCTCCGGATTTTCTGCATATTCGAATACAGATCTCTGGCAGCGGATTTGAGCCGCATATTCGGCAGCCAGGATCGCATGTTCGGCCCGGCAATGGCGGCTAGTATCGCGATTACCGCCAACACCACAATAACCTCCACCAGCGTGAACCCGGAACCGCTGGCATGAATGGAATACCTTCTCTTTCCCACGGTCATCTCGACAAGTCTCAGGTTACGTATTTGGTGAGTACCGCAACATAGCTGCCGTTTGATTTGCAAAATCAAGTCCACATCCAGCACGAAAAACCACAACAGCAACGACAGACAAAAGAACAATGCCTTAGCAACTCCTTGACTATAAACGACACACTGTCTCTTCCCTGGAACCTGCCATATCCATTCTCACTGGTATAAAAAAAATTTATATTTATTAAAAAAATCCATAGAGCTTTCCGGTCCGCCAATATTATCCGCCTCCGTTTCCGGGCACGCGGCCGTCACATGCACCGGCCCTGAGTTCTTGTCAAAGGCGTTGAAAAGAATTGTCAGACAAAGCATCGCCAGGGATGCTTTGTCCGATGCTTTTGCAATACTTTACCCTCCGCCAGGCAAACCAGGGGATAATTCCGTTGTCGCCGCGCTGCTGCGGGTGGCGGCGTGAACCATTTTGGGAAAACTTCAGAAATATGATATAATAAAGGTGTTGAAAAGAATTAGTAAATACTCATAAAAAACAGTGACATAAAACAGAAAAGCCTCTATAATGATCGAAAGCTCTCAACAAAGAAAATTCAACCAAAACAGAGGCTTTTATGCACCACAA